>Ga0209231_1000120_pt1 | contig 56673 bp, 56 predicted proteins | sample Deesub45470m_DNA_FD_188086 | JGI IMG/M metagenome (GOLD analysis project Ga0209231, IMG submission 188086) | Deep subsurface microbial communities from North Pacific Ocean - 450_OLKR46/470m Metagenome (SPAdes) (version 2) | ecosystem: Environmental > Terrestrial > Deep subsurface > Unclassified ... | reverse complement strand
CTCCATCAGTACCTACTTTCATAGCTGTTTTATCTTGTTGAATAGTAAATTGTTTAAATTGGAATGGTTTACTCATGTAAATTAATAACTTGAAGCAATTTTCGCAGAGAGGAAGGGATTCGAACCCCCGACGCAAACCCTGTGTTTAATGGGGATCCCCTACTCCTTGTTATTTTTGTTGACCGATTTGTTGACCTGCCATTTGATTTACTTTGTTTAAATTTGACTTTCTGTCTAAATGTAAAAATACGAATTTTAAACCATTAAATTCGACTAAATCCCATCAAATGCTATGATACTTTTTGTAAATATTCATTTACAACATTTATGTTGATCCCTGAATATTCTGAAAATTCCTCTGAAGTTACAAATTGATGGGAATCTTTGCCAAAGTGGGTTCTGATCTCATGTAAAAGTCTGCGCCCGGAGCGCTCGCTTCTTCCAGTGATACACTGAACGTCTTTTGGGAATATGCAAGTTCTAAATATTTTCATTTGATACTCTATCTATGCTTTATCTATGCCTTATCTATGGAGTATCCATATTGCCAATTCGGACAAAAAAGTCTATAACGGACAAAATGACCACCTGATTTTTATTTTCTTCATAAAGATAAGTTCATTTGTTGAGAATTAAAAATTTATTCAATTATGGCTAGACAAACTGGTATTATTAAATTGAAGGGGACTATCGGGGATATTTCCTTTTACAAAACTTCGGATGGACATCTTGCCCGCGAAAAAGGCGGCATCGACAAATCCAGAATGAAGAACGATCCTGCGTTTCAAAGAACGCGTGAAAACGGATCTGAATTCGGCAGAGCCGGAAAAGGCGGAAAATTGGTGCGAAGCGCCATCAGGATTCTTTTGTTGAATGCACAAGACAAAAGAGTGGTGAGCAGACTGACCACCGATCTTTTAAAGGTCGTGAAAACGGATGCCATCAATGAGCGCGGAATGAGAACCATCGAAGATGGCTCTATGGGGCTTATCAGTGGCTTTGATTTCAATACCAATGGGAAATTGGGATCTACGTTGTTTGCTGCTTACAGCAACAATTTCGATCGTGCAAGCGGTGAAGCGACTGTGAACATTCCGTCATTTTCGCCTACGGTAAGGATTGCTGCTCCGGCAGGAACCACGCATTTCAAATTGGTGACTGGTGCTGCGGAATTGGATTTTGCAGGTGAAACCTCCACTTTTGAAAATGATGAAACTGCAATTTTGCCTTATGACAGCGCAGACACCGGTATTGTTGATTTTGTTTCGGCATTAACTCCAAACTCTGTGCTTCCTGTGATCCAGGTATTGGGCGTTGAGTTTTACCAGGAGGTGAACGGGCAAATGTATCCGTTGAAAAATGGTGCTTACAATGCCTTGGCAGTTGTTTATGTAGACACTATTTAGTGGAACTGCATTTGCATAGGACCTATTTTAAAGAGGGTACCAACGGTGCCCTCTTTCATCATGGTGCTTTTATGGGTTTTGCTGTTGAACTACCCTGGCTTGAAAACCAGAAAATGAAGTCCTGCATTCCGGAAGGAGTTTACACCCTTAAAGCACGTTATTCTGAAAAGTTTAGTCATCATTTGATCCTGGAAAATGTTCCGGGAAGAAACCTGATTTTGATCCATCCGGCCAATGATGCCAAAAAGGAACTTTTGGGCTGCATTGCTCCAGTCACTTTTTTATCGGGGATCGGAAAAGGAACGGCTTCAAAGCCATTATTGCAAAAATTAGTGTCGTTGTGCTATCAGGCATTTGACCGAAAAGAAATTGTCACATTAACCATAAAATCTTAACCAATGAACTTACTAGATCGATATAAAAAGACCACTCCCTCATTTTTTAGGAAACTTAGAAATATTGGCATCGCTTTGGCCGCTACCGGTGGCGCCATTATAGCAGCACCCATTGCATTGCCTGCATTGGTGATTACCATTGCCACCTATTTAACTGTTGTTGGAACTGTGGCCACTGCTGTAAGTCAGGCCGTGGTGTCGGACAATGAAAATGAAACTGAAAAATGATACTCAATGATATTCAAATACGATCTGGAGTTATTGGTGGCACGTTGTTGTCCACCGCTTTGAATATCAATTTTCACGATTTGCTATTCACCGCAATTATGTCTGTGATTGGCGCCGTTGTGAGTTTTTTTGTTTCTTATATTTTGAGGAAATTGTTTTCGGATTCAGATAAGTCAAAAAATGCCTAGTGATCTAAATCAGCTAGGCATTTTATAATATTTGTTGGGTTTGTACTAAATCACATTTAGGTATAAATTATAAACATCGTTGGCTGCTGTGCTTCATTATCCAAACTGTCTTTTAGTTGATTTAAAACAATCTATTTAGTCTACACCTAAGACTGTGTTTTGAATTATTTTTTAAGGCAATTATTTACTTTTTCAAATCCGTCTTCATTATCTGAAAGAACTAATAAAATATCGTTTGGTTCAATAATAGTTGATCCATTAGGTGTAATATATTTATCATTTCTTTTAATCATAGCAATTATGGCATTTTTGGGGAATGCTAAGTCCACAATTCTTTTATTCACAGCATAACAATCGGGAGAAACTTCTATTTCTTTCATTGCTGCTTTAGGAATCTCAGAAATAAATTTATCAGTTTCAGAAATTGGTTTTACTTTTTCCGGCAATGCAACATGTAACCATTTTGCAACAACTGTTAATGTTGTTCCCTGAATTAAAATAGATGTTACCGAAATGAAAAACACAATATTAAATATCATGTCAGCATTTTCAATACCAGCCAATAAGGGATAAGTTGCAAACACTATGGGAACAGCACCACGTAAACCTACCCAAGAAATATAAAATCTTCTTCTTAGCTTCATTTTAAAAAAAATCAGACTGATAAACACACTTAAAGGTCGAGCAACAACAATTAAAAATAATGATATAAGCAGTCCAATACCCATATACGGAATAATCTGAGATGGAAATACGAGTAACCCTAATGTAAGAAATAAAACAATTTGCATTAGCCAAGCCAAACCGTCAAACATTTTCAAAATGGTTTTTTTGTGTATCAGGTCTTGATTGCCTAAGTAAACCGCACAAATATAGATGGCAAGAAACCCGTTGCCACCTACAAAATCGGTGGCAGAAAATGTAATGAACATCAGGGCAATAACCAATACGGGATAAAGGCCTTCAAAGTCAAGTTTAATTTTATTGATAATGAATTTACTTAATTTACCGAACCCAAAACCAGCAATACCTCCAAAAACCATTTGCTGAAAAAACAAAGGAATGACTGAAAAAATGCTTTGGTCTTGATGTATTACCAAAGTCAAAAATGCAATGGTCAACACATACGCCATTGGGTCGTTACTTCCGCTTTCCAATTCTAATGTTGGGCGCAGGTTTGTCTTTAGTGCAAGACTTTTTGAACGCAAAATTGAAAAAACTGCTGCTGCATCTGTTGATGATACAATAGAACCCAACAACATACTTTCGTAAATTGTAAAGTCTGTAATAAACCAAACAAATGTTCCAAGTGTAAGTGCAGTCAATAAAACGCCTAAGGTTGATAAAACAATTCCTTCTTTTAAAATTGGTTTTACAGAAGTCCAATTGGTGTCAAGACCGCCTGAAAACAGAATAAAGTTAAGTGAAACAATACCAATGAATTGAGCAATTTGCGGATTGTCAAAATAGATACCGCCAATACCGTCAGTACCTGCCAACATTCCGATTGCCAAAAAGAGCAATAAAGTAGGAACGCCAAATTTATAGGATGTCTTACCTGCAATAATGCTTACAAAAAGTAATAGAGAGCCAACTAATAGTATATTTTCAATTGTTAAATTCATTCTTCTTTTACTTTATTTCAGTCACCCAAAGTTACTATTTCGCTTTATTTAAATTGTCAAAAAGTTCTGTCTTTTCTTGTTAAACCGAAAATTCTCAATAGGTGTACTATTTAAGTTTCGTTGTATTAAAAACATTACTGCCAACTTAATGTATACATTTGAATCGAAATATCTATCAATTCAAATTCCCTGATAAATGAAAATTGTCTCCTAAAATTATTTTTAATTGTCAGAATTTTTTTGTCCACCTAAACTAAACTAAATAAAGTTAAGTTTCAACAGATAGCTTCAATTTATATTGGTTTTTATTAGATTATTTTTTAATTAATCGAAAGGTCCTTAAACCAGACTAAGCTGGCAAACAAGTCAGGATAAGTTAAAAATAAATGACTTTCACTTTCAAACCGGCTTGTGTTGCCAGTTCAATCATATGTTTTGTGCCTTTGCTTTCCCCATCCCAAAAAGCGATGAGTACATCAGCATAGGCAGCCATTTCGATATTTCGCTTGTGTCCGGCACTTTTTCCATACCGGCGCCAATCGGCCGGAAATTGTTTAATGGAATAGTTTCGCTCAATTGCATACCTTTCTCCCAGAAGGTCGGCGCCTTTATAGGCACCGCTTACAATTTCGATATCGTTTTGATCCTGCAGGAACTTGTCACAAACCTGGCAAAGTCTGTTAAAATCGTCAAAGTTTCGGCCTCCGGCAATGATTACTTTTATCATTGTTTATTTATTTAAAACCTCAACAAGGCCATTTTTAATTCAGAAATTGTTTTAAGCTGCAGTTTCAAATTTGCTTCGAAAGCTTCAATTTTTTGAAGCTTCGAAATCTTCTGGTCCCAGGCCTGCTGCTCGTTGTTTTGCAAAGCATTTTTAATGACTGCTCTCGCATCTACAATACAGATAAATGGAATAACACTTCCTTTTAAATAATAGCTGAAATACTTGCCTGCTTTAAGGGCCAGACACAAGTAAAAAAGTGATTCCCGGAGATCCGCGGAGTTAGTTGTTAGCACAAAGCAATTTGGGCAAGGTTCCGGCATTGGTCGGCCGCTGTTCAGTCCTTTACATAAAATAAAAAAGTGTGGTCCGGAGTAGGTTCTTCCGGTCTGGTGAGTTCTGATTTCAAAAGTTGACATAGTAACGCAATTAAAGTTATGCTTCGCGGTGCTCGCACATCAATTTTAAAAGAAAAAAGAAAAAAAGAAAGTAGTTTACTTGTTGGCGTTGGCTGGCTGTCAAGTTTTTTTGAAAAAATACAACCCTACCGTAATGTACCATTTAGGAGATATTTATAATGGGGTGGAGATTTTTTTAAAAACCCGTAGGGCTTGAACTTTATAGCCAATAGCGTTGGGTGATGGGAGCCAAATAATTTTACTTGCTTTTTTTATTTTTTTTATCTATGTTTATGTTTTTAAACCCTAAAAACAAAAAGAAATGGCAAAATTTGAAATTAGCACTGACAAAAGAGGCGAGTTTAGATTTAACCTAAAAGCAGGAAATGGTCAAACTATTTTAGCAAGCGAAGGTTACAAAGCAAGAGCAAGTTGTTTAAGCGGTATTGAATCTGTGAGAAAAAACTCACAAGATGACAGTAAATTTGAACGATTGGTGTCAAAAAGCGGACAACCTTATTTTAATTTAAAAGCTACTAACGGTCAAATTATTGGCAATAGTGAAATGTATACAAGTGAAAGCGGAATGGAAAACGGCATTGCATCAGTAAAGAAAAATGCACCTGATGCCGAAGTTGTAGAATAACAAATAATTATTTTTAAAATTACCAAAAGGTAGCATTCTTAATTCTGATTGAATTATGGTGCTACTTTTTTTTATCTTATGATTCCAGATAATTCTTAGAAAAGTCATCTTAAAACAAATTTGTTTTAATTTTTTTTAGTAAAAATTAATATTTATAAAGCTGGTTAGAATATCTTTATTAAAAATTATCACGCTATGAAAAAAATATTAATCGTTGAAGACGACTTTGCATCAGAACTGATGCTTGAAATGATGATTGAGGATTATTGTAAATTACCTTTAATTGCTACAAACGGATTGGAAGCAATTCGCTTATGTGAAGAGAATCCGGACATTAAAATCGTTTTAATGGATATTAGACTCCCTGAATTAAATGGTTATGAAGCCACAAAAAAAATCAGGGAATTTAACAAAGACGTTATTATTATCGCACAAACTTCCTATGCATTCCCGGATGACCGAGAAAAAGCAATAACCGCCGGATGCAATGATTATATTTCAAAACCCTATAATAAAAGTGACTTGACGGAATTGCTAAAAAAGTGGTCTAAAAATATTATGATATTGTAACCTGTAATATTTTGTTTTATTCCAAATGTTTCTTAGAAAGCAACACCTATAATTTCACTTATTCAGTACTAAACACAGCGCAGCTAAAATGAGGAGCATTTTAGCGCGAGCCGCCAGCGAAGATGAGCGAGGGTGGTGTGGGTTGAGCACGTTGCCATCGGCATAAGTGCGTCCCACGCCTACGTGGTACACGCAAGGGTGGCGGAGTTTTTGAGGCGTCGGATAGGCAAGGGCAATTTATGCAGAGAAGCGTGACGAGTGGTGTGTGCTCCGCCTTGGTTTATGGTTGCTGGTTGTTTGTTGTTGGCTGTTTGGTTTAAAAATTAATATTTGAATTGCAATTTGCGGGGCGCCAAAACGAGGAACAATGAACGGAATACTTTGCTCTTGCGTGCGTTTGCAATATGTGATAACCGCTTCCCTATACAATGGATCCGAATTAAGAAGGATTCTATAAATTTCATAAGATCCTCACTTTCGTGAGGACAAGGCGGTTATTTCATATGCAAAATGGCGCATTCAAAAACTGTGACACCCTTTTTTGGCCCGAGCGAGCAGCAGGCGAGCCAAATTATGAAACAGCGGTTTTACCCAAATAAAGATATTTGCGCAGCAAAACATTAAAGGGTTTGGGTAAAAAAGTAGCTGTGCGTGAGTAAGCCGTGTAATGTGTGAAGTAAAATAAACAAATAGCACTAAACGAGGATGTGTCACCGCAGTAGTGCTATTTGTGGTATATGCAAGGGTTTGGTACCGGAATTGGGGTTTTAGTAATAAATATTAAAACAAGTTTATATTTTCTTTTACGTTAAATGCCCTTGCAGATATATTTTATGGAACAAAATGAAGCGGATTGCGAACACCTTATTACCTGCTAAACATGCTGTTTAATTGAGAATATTCTTATGGAAACGGAGGAAAAAGAGGGCAAAGGCAAAAAGTAAATACCACCTTTTCGGTGGTTTTTACTGCGCGGAATTGGAAGCTGTATGCAGTGGAGTGAAACGGAATGAAATACTGCTGTAAAAGTGGGATTGTTATTCCATTAAAACTATAAATATATTCTTTTTTTAGAATAACGATATTTACACATATCTAATTTGAGTTTTTACTATTATTTCAACTATCTGTTTAAAACCCTAGTTAAATTAAAAAATCCCTAATTAGGGATTTTTTAATTTAATATAACACAAGGACTACTTGCCATTTATTTTTTTGGTTTTATTATTTATTCCTTGTGAGAAGCGTGCGCATTGGCGGTATGTTCAATAATATCATGAAGTGCCTCAATGGTATGCGTATAATTTACGTAAGCTTCAACGAATTCTCTGCCCTGATCCGCTGAATCATCTTTAACCTTATTAAGTTTGGCTACTTTTTCGAATTTTTCTCTAACCACTTTTTCAATATGTTTGTTAAATTTTAGCACAAAATCATCGACACTGCCAATTTTAATGGCATCATCAGTCATTTGAATAATTTGCTTTGTGCTTCCTGCCGGTTTCAAACCTGTATAAGGAGCGCCTTCCATTTCTCTGTGCAGACGAACAAGGGTTTCAAAAAAATGTTTCTCCACAATTTCATACACTTCTTTATCTCCATTTTTTAAAGAGTACGTTTTGTTGAACAGGGCAGTAATTTCTTGTTCCTGGCCTTTTTTCAGCCACTTAAACACCAAATTTACGTCGTTAGTTTTAAGTGCCTTAACGGCATCCTTAATTACTGGTCCGTCATAAGAATCGCAATGGGCAAATGTTGCCTGTGAAGAGAATAATAAGATTGCAAATAATATTAGCGGCAATGCACCAAATTTTAAACGTTTTCTAAATCCTTTTTTAGCACTTGTTTTTTCTGAATGTTTTTTAATTGTTGTTTCCATGATTTTACTTTATTTAAAATGATTACTATTAAATTCTTGCACAAAGATAGGATGGGAATACAGCGTAATCGCTTTAATCTATAAAGTGGGACTTGTTTAATTGCCTAAATAGCGTTAGCCTTTAACTTAAGATGTTAATATTTTTAGAAAAGGATACCTTGCACCTAGAAACTTAAGTTTTATATTAATCAGGTGTTTGGCTGATCATTTTTTTATGGCAAGATATCTGCCAAATCGTTTTATTATATTCTATTTATATGTCTTATAAAATAAAAACGGGAAATCTATTTAGAAATCCCGTTCTTAAAAATTTAAATCGAATACCAATAAAATTCAAAAACATTTTACTTAAAGTATTTCGTATATTCTTCTAAATGTATATTTATTTTATTAAGGCTGGCCTTCCGGATTTCTAGGTCTGATGATGCCAAACCATCAAACAAATCTTTCATTGGAACCAAATATTTGTGTAATTGGTTATGAGCCTCACCTGTCATAGTACATTTGGCTATAATGGTTCCAAATTCCTTTTCCAAATTTTGTTTAACCGTCGCATAAGCTTCCATATTATCTCCTTCTGAAAAAGACTTTATCAAAAGTTTCATATTGTCTATTCCTGCGGTGGTTTCCAGATTAGCCTCCCATAGGTTTCCATTATTTAATTGTAAAACATCACCCTCTGCATTTTCTTGTTCGTTTGTTTGCTGTGATGCAGGTTTCTCTTGTTGATGTTCATCTGTTTGTTGAGCTGCAGAATGGTCATGTATTTTTCCAGTTTTACTGTCACAGGAAACAGCAAATACCAGTAAAGCAATTACCAAAATTAATTTAAAAGTTTTTTTCATTTTTCTACTTGTTTTAGTTGTTATTAAGGTTAATATATTTTAAAATATTTGGCAAATATATCTCCGACATATTGGTTAATCGCTTCAATATATAAAGTGGGACTTGTTTATTTGGCAAAAAAATTGCCCAACTATAAAGTTTTACAACATATATTTAAAAGCAAACAGAGGCGAATGATTAGGGACAGATTTACCAAAATTAAATTTGGTATCAGGAATGTATTCGGCATTTATAAGTTCATCAGCGGATTGAAAAACCTATTTTCTAATCATCGTCGTCTTCTCTATTATTTTTTAATTCTTTGCTGATGTATTTTCGGACAGCATTTTCATTCATTCTGATATCGTGTTCATTGCCGCTTCTATGGCAACTTACACAATTATCAAAATTGTATATTCCTTCTTCAATGTGCTCCCCTCTGATATTATTTATGGAATGCTCGTGACAACCATAACAAGTATACGTTTTTAAATTATTGTTTACATGACAAGTTTTACAATCTGTCTTATGATTTTCGTCCAAAATAAATGAATTGTCATGATTAAATGTTGAAGGTTTCCATTTGTTAAATTCGTGACAGGATGCGCAATTATTAGTAGAGATGCCATGAAAATTATCTTTAGGACTTTGATGGCAAGCAATGCAATTGTTTTTGGAAGTATCTTTTATCAAATCATGATTAAATGATATTGCAGAAGTCCAGCTTGTAGTAGAATGGCAACTTACACAGGAATTAGAAACTTGATTGTGAAGTTTGTTTTTTGGTTGGGGATGACAACTGACACATTGATTTCTATTGCTTTCAGACAAAAATAGGTGGTCAAATTTCTTTAACGACAATTTTGGATTTAATCCGTTGTGGTCGGAATGACAGGATATACAATCCTTATTTTTTAGATTTTTATGAAAAAGAATATTAGAATTAATTGAAATACTATCTCCATTTTTATTGGTTTTTAAACCAATTTCCGAAACTTTGTGACAAGAGATACAGTTTTCATTTGGTATTCCCGAAAAAGCTTTATGACAGGAAAAACAATCATTATTCAAATCGGAATGTGCCTGATAAAGATTTCCAGGTGATACCATTTTGTGTGGAAATACTATAACAATTCCAATGATTATTATTGTAATGCTTATATAAATATATTTTCTTTTCATTGGTTAAAAAGTAAAATAGATATAATATGTATCAGTGAAAATAATCCTAAAAAATAGGTAATTGGTAAATGAATTTTTCTCCATTTTTTCATGTTGTCTATTGCTACTTCATCCCAAAAAATCTTTTTTGAAATTTCTTCATCGCTTAAGCCGGATTCTTTCAATTTTGCTTTTTTGTTTTTCATAGTTCGATTGGATTGTTGCAGTATGTATTTTCCTACCAATCCACTGGCAACATTTATTATCAAAACCAAAACAGCCATCCAAGGCAAAATTGAATGGATATGAATTCCGGCATGAACTAAAATCATAATGGAACCAGACAAAGCAAGGTATTCATGAAAATCCAGCAACCCTTTTGGAGTTCCAGAACGTATTAATTTCCTCTTCTTTAAAGAATATAAAAACGAAATTAAAATTGTAAAAGTCCCTAAATATCCTAAGTGCCTTCCAATAAAAACGATATTAAAATAATGAAGAACAAAATCCAATATAATGGCACTAAAAATCATAGTGGAAAACCAAAGAATAAAGGGAATAACGTCTTTTAAAATTATGCCATTTTTCATATTGAATTGATTCGTTCTATTATTTAACTAACTCATTTTGATCATAAACCTAAAAATGTTTGTTTTGTGTCTTCAATTTGCTTAATTGAACAATTTATAATCAATGTTTTTTATTTATTAATTAAGTCTAACGGGTACAACATACATTAAAATAAAGGTGAATGATCAGGAATTGATTATGCTGAACTGAGCTGGACAAAAGGTATTTTATAAGCGGCACTTATTGCCTATAAACTTAAAACCACAGGTGTTTTTACCGCAATATTAATCATCATCATTGTCATAGTATTCACTATTCTCAATCTTATTTTCTTGCTCTTTTGTGTTAACCGGCAAGCCATAGGCCAAATAAGAAACATAAAAAGGAATTATAAGCCAAAGCACTATGAATATTTTATGAAAACCATTTAATTTGGCACTTTTAGATTCGATATTTTTATATCCTGTAAAAATTGATAGCAGTGTACCCGTTTTCTTATGAAATAATGTTTCGGCCAAAATGCCAAGTAAGTGGATAACCACTAAAATTAAAAAAAGGTTCGCCGTTATTTCGTGTAATTCTTCAAGAGAATCTTCATTAATTCCAATATTTAATACACTATTCTCATTGGCATATAAAAGGTAGCCTGACATACTGCAAATTATTCCGACAAAAAATATACTCAGCATAATTACAGAAGCTGCCGGATTATGACCAGCAAATGTTTTTCCTTTCGAAAAAAACGAGTTTATAAATTCGCGTTGGCTTTTCAATCCTATTGGGAAATCTTTAAAAACTGAATAAGTTGGCCCAAACAAACCAAACAAAATTCTAAAAAATAACAATGCTCCCACGAAAGCACCGAAAGCAAAATGTAAATTGCTGAGATTGTCAAAATCTCCTAAAATAAAAGCAACAGTGAATCCAACGGCTAAAAGCCAATGAAAAATCCTTGTTGGCGCAGTCCAGATATAGGTTTTCATAATATAAAAAATTTGTACATTAAGTTAATAATTTTTTTTTAATTAATAATTCATTGTTCGCAATAATTTACAAATATATAATGGAGAGGAAGGCCAATCGCTTCAATCTATAAAGTGGGACTTGTTATTTTAATATAAAAACGGTTCTGTAAAATAAAACGCCAATCTCTATTGAAAAATTCATATTTAGGATCAACTAACAGCCGCTTTGTATTGTGAAGGGGTGAGATTTGTAAATTTTTTGAAGATTCGGTTAAAAGCCGATTTTGAATTGAATCCGCAATCAAATGCGATGCCCAGAAAGGAATAATTTTCAAATTTTGGGTCGCTTATTTTTACTTTGAATTCCTCTACCCTAAACTGATTGATGTAATCGAAAAAGTTAAGGTTGAATTTTTCATTTATAATCTGTGACAGGTAATGGGTAGAAATCTCCAATTCAGAAGCTAACTCTTGCAGTGTTAAATTTGGATTTAAATAAGGTTTCTCCGTAACCATAAAGTTGTTAAGTTTGTCCACAAATTGATTTGCCTCGGCTTCCGTTAATCGTGAACCAGCATATTTTACTTTTGTCTCTTCAACAAAAATCTGTTCATTTTCAGTATCACCACTAAAAATAACCTGCTGCTTTAATCCGAAATAACCAATTAAAATTACAAAAACCGACAGGGACAAAAACAATCCGTCGGTACAAAAAACCATAGAAAATAAATTAAACACATGGTGTATGACCGTGATGACAATTAAAGCTGTCCAAATAATGCCAAAAATATAAACAAGTTTTCTTAACCATATCAAATCAATTTCTTCAGAAGAAGAAAAATTATTGAAGATATTGATATCCAGTTTTTTAAACAATCTCACAGATCCGACAAAATATAATGGCCCCGACAATATTGTTGCAATTAAAAAGAAAATAAATAAAAATGGCGGAGAACTATTTGCTTCTGCATAATCCAGTCGAATCATTTCTGAACTATTCGGAAAGAATGAAATTACCAGCAGATAGCAGTTAAATAAAACAAATGGCGCAAAATGGATGAGATTGGTTTTATTGAAAATGTTTTTGGAAGAGACCAATGCCGTAATGTAGAAATACAAGAAAACACCGTGCAATAAAAACAACGAAATAAAACTGATTGACAACAGTTTAAAATGCGTAAATAATTCATGGGAATAAAAGGAATAAACTCCAATAAACAGCCCCAAATACAACAACCATAAAATTAATATTTTATCGTGCAATGCCCTGGTTTTTTTTTGAAATAATAAAATTGCAAAAAAGAACGCATTAAAAGCCGCTATTAAAAAAATGAATTTCATCTATGAATAATAATCATTAAATTATTGTACAAATTTATGATTTTTCTTAGACTCTTTCCTGATTTTATTACATAACCGGATTGATGACCAAAGAACCACAGGCAGGTTGAATTTAGCTACTATGAAATTTCAAAGGCTTATTTATATGTTGTGCTATTTGGTTTGCATAAAGTCAAAGCAGCCAATAAAGATATTAGCCTATCTATACAAATTAATTATTATTAAAATATTTTCGGTTTCTGAAACCAGGCCCCCAATAAGCTTAGATTAAGGGATAATTTATGAAAATTTTCTTCCATTAAACCTTGATCTGTTGTACCTCCTTTTCCGTAAGTATAATTTAAATTTATGGCAGATAAAAAACTACTTTTAGAAGTTGGAAACCCTAAACCTAAAGAAAAACTATATTTTTCATTACTTTGGCCAGAGATGTTTAAATAACCGGAATTATAATTTTTCAAATTGCGCACAACGATTTAGAATATGAAAAGTTGCGATTATGAAAACGCAATTTTCCGATGTTTAAAATTAGTATTTTTATGTTTTATTAACATTCTATTTTATTGAATTAAGCAATTTTTTAGCCATTGTTGGCAACTGTAATTTACTTGAATTTCTCTTTAATCTTTGAAAGATATGCAACTTCTCTTCCAGGAGCTAATGTTTCACCAATCATTAAGTCTATATTTCGTCGTTTTAAATCAAATATTCCTTTTGCTGCTTTTGACCAATTTAATTTAACAATATTTTCTAAAACAACTGCAGATGTGGTTACAATTAATTCCATAGTGCCAACTTGATATTTGATTTTCCCATTAATCATTCGTTCTTCGTATTGGGCTAATAAATAATCTAATTTTTGCTCAATTTCGTAAATGTTGGAATTAGATTTTCCTATATCTGAAATCCAATTCATAAGTCCTAATCTATAAATTTTCAAATCAGTATTATTTCTAAAATCAATTAATTCTTCCCAGCTTACTTGACTATCTGGTAAAGGTAATTTTCTTAAAACTAAATTTAGAATGTCTTCTTTTTTCGCAAGATTGTTAGAATATAAATGTTTAAGTGTAGGGTAATTTGGATGGTGACCAATTCTTACGTCAAATATAGGTTTTACATTAAAAACACTATTTTCATTTAGACTCGAACAGATTTTCCTAGCATTCATATTTGACTCAAAATTGTCTAAAAACATTTGTGCAATCAGCTCTTTCTGGATATCGTCTTGACTTAATGTTTTGTTCTTTTTTTTTATGACATAATCACTCTTTACGTCTATTAAATTTAAGTCAGCTATTGATATATTATCTTTGAAATAGGATTTTGTATTTTCAATCTTAACTAAGCCAATTTTTTCTAAATATTCGATTTCATTTAAGTTGAATTCAAGTTCTCCATTTTGTAAACCAGAATCCATTTTAATCATATCTGAACACATTTTGAAATGATCTTGATCGATTATAATTTCATCAAAATATAGAAGATCTTTTTTCAAGTTTGTTCCTAAAATCATATGAAAAAAGTCGATGCTTTTAAGTCCTATTATTTTCATCTTATTATTGTTACCAGCGTGTTTGTATATTATTTGTGCGACGTAAAAATCGGAGATTTTTCCGCCGTAGCAATATTATTATTGAATGTTTGTCGGTTTGTACCAAATCCGATTTGAGCATAAATTTTATACATCTTGTTTTGGGTAGTGGTTTATTCATCTTGCATTGTCGTATGCAATTTTTATCCATTCAATTACTTCCTTATCAATGTCAGTTAGTTCAATCAAGTTTATTTTGTGAGAACACATCGAATTTGGTTTTTCCGCTTCCAATTTCCCTTTCGGTTCTTGTCCTTTCAAGTTAATTCCTACTTCAAAGCGTGTTTTAGTTGCAGGATTTAAAATTGCAAATTGTTTTTTTCGTCTTAAACTCACGTAAGCATTTTTAGGTGCGACTTCTACATCCTTTCCAAATTTCAGAACCTCGGATAACAACTTTTCGTAAAGTGGCATTAAATGTTCTTTCCCTTTGTATTGTTTTTCAATCAATTCGTCTTTATTCTCGACTGAACCTGCGTCTGCACCCCGTGATTTCATTGCAACCATATTTGCAAATCCGTGGGTAAAAGAATGTTGTTCTTTCAAAAACTTTAAAATTTGGCCATGTTTTTCAAAGTTCTGTTTTTTGACAATCTCAATCCATTGTTCAAGTGTTTTACCTGTGTTTTTGAACAGGTTGTCCAACATAGTTTGTTCTGCTTTGTCCATAAATTTTAATGTGTTTACTTATTTGTGTTTTGATTGAAGAAATTCAATGGTTGATTGTATCAACTTTTTAAGTGTTTCTTGATCAATATCTGATAACTTCTTAATATAAATACAGCTTTTGCCCATTTTAAATTTCCCTAAATCTTTCAGCAAATCTTCTTGCCCTGAACATCCCGAATAAACATAAAGTGAAATTGCTGATTTTCGTGGTGAAAAGCCAACAAGTGGCCAATCTCCTTCCTGACGGCTTCTTTCAGATTTGTAATGATAACTTCCAAATCCGATGATAGAAGTTCCCCACATTTTGGGTTCATAACCTGTAAAATCCTGCATTAGTTTGAGAATTTCAAAACTATCCGTTTTCTTTAGTTCAGTATCCGCAAACGAGTTGATAAAATCGTTAACGTCCGCATCGTTTTGTTTTGTTTTTAGTTCTGCCATAAAACTCGGTTTAATTACTTTCTTAAAATTTTTTCCATTGCTTTACCTCTCGCCAATTCATCAATTAACTTGTCCAAATAACGAATCTGTCGCATCAATTCTTCTTCAATTTCTTCTATACGATAACCGCATATGACACCTGTAATTTTTGAAACGTTGGGATTGATTTGCGGTGCTTGTGTAAAAAAGTTTTCAAAATCGGTTTTATCGTCAAGAATTTTCATTAATTCCTTTTCATTGTATCCTGTAAGCCAAAAGATGATTTTATCTACTTCAGCTTTGGTTCGTCCTTTTTTTTCTGCCTTTGCAATGTAGTGCGGATAAACACTAGCAAAAGCCATTCTGTAAACTCTTGTGTTATCTGTTTTCATTTCTTGTAGTTTTTTATCAGGGTTTTAATTTCCAAATTCTTTCTGAAGCAGATAAATATTCTGGAAGTGCAGCCGAGCCGTACCAAGTGAGTATTTCAAAGTCTAACAATTTGTTTTTTATGGCTGGGTCGATTTGTAGTAATTCCTGAGCATCATCTATCGAGTTGATGTTGTTGAAAATAAAAATTCCTCTGTAATTGTTTTCGTTTTTCCCTAAAGGTCCTGCTACGATAAGTTTACCTTCATTTATCAATTTTTGAATGTTGTTCAAATGTCCTCTGAAACTTTTACTAATCAGCTCTTTGTCTGTCGTTGTATTTGTTCCTGTTTTCAGAATGACAAAAAAGTAACTTTTCATTCCGTAATCGTCTCCACCTAATTTGTCGGCTAATGTTCTGTCGTAATTTGGATTTGAAGTTGTAGTGTCTTTGATATTTTGTTTGATTATCTTGTATGAAAATCCTTCTTGTTTACCGTCTGAAACCTGCACGAAAATTTCGGTTTCCGAAAGTTTTTGATAAACAATCTTTTTCGGAAAATCGTGGTTTGGATTTTCAAAAGTATATGTGCTGTCTGTTTTAGTCAGTCTATATTCAATGCCTTTTCCTTGGTTTTGGTTGAGGACAGTTGCTTTATAAATGACACTTTTATTGTTTTGGCTTATTTCCAAATATTCGGAAACAAGCATTTGTCCGTTTTTTAGTTTATACGAAAATCCTTTCAGCGTTTGGTCATTTAGCTTGTCCCAATGTTCAAAGATTTCTTTGTTTTCCATTTTCCAAGTTCCTTGCATAAATTCAGGAACGACAGATTGTCCAAAAGTTAGATTGGTCAATACAATAAAAGTAAAAATCATAACTAATTTCATAATTATCCCATTTTTTGTAGAATGCCATTTTTTACCATTACCCACAACAACGAGTTTTTATAAGATTTGTGCGACTGAAAAATCGGAGATTTTTCCGCCAGAACAAATTTTTGTTGAATGTTTGTCAGTTTGTACTAAATCCGATTTGAGCATAAATTTTATGAGGTGTTGCCACACGTTGTTTATTCTATATATTTTTCTATAATTCTAGTTTCTAAATCTGACATGTAGTTTCTTAATTTAACGTAGTCTGGATTGTCAATATTTCTTAATATTTGAATTTCTTGAGCTAAAAAATTTCGTAAATCAGTTTTATCTATGGAATTTTCATTGTCGTAAGTACATTCAAGATAGTGATGACTTATACCACTTAAATTGTCAGTTACAAATGTTTTCAAGTCGCCCATTATCATAACGAATAAATAATTATTAATAATGAAACCTTGATTTCTATCTAAGCGAAATCCGTCGAGTATATCATCAATTTCATTAATATAAGTGGATAATTGGTCAACCATATTTCCTCTTGCATTTAAGCTTTGTTCCTTGTTAGGAACATTTTGTAAATCTGATTTTATCTTCCCAATTTGAGTTTCCAAAACTTTGAGTTCTGTTTGCTTTTGTTTTTTTTCTTTAATATCTGTTGAAATGTCATATCCTATTTCAGCAAATCTGGCTTTTCTTAATTTATTATTTAAAAGTTTTAATAATTCAATTTCGGTCATATTTTGGTTTTAATGTGTGGCAACTTCTTTTATCCCAAATAAAATAGCACGGTACTAACAATTCTTTCCTGTTAAAATTATATTGTATTCTTATTTATTTGGATTGTCAGCAATTATTATGAATGACTAAATTAAGCAAAATAAGTTTACGGAGACAGTAATTTAATGTTTAAACTTTAACAGTAATTATTTCGTCTATCCTGGTGGTAAATGATTTAGATAATTTTTCCTGTTTCATTTTCCATTGTCTGCCTAAAGATTGATTGGCAAATTTGATTTTATTCTTTCCGTAACTTTTATTTAGTTTATCAACTACGGACATTAAAGGCTGGTGTCTGGGATTTGAAGTATTAAAAAAAGACAATTGTGTTTCGTTGTTTGGGGTTAAGCCCATTACGATAACTCCGGCTTTTTTGTAATTATATCCTTCTTTAAAAATGGCTTTTAAGCCTATTTGGGCATAGTGGTTTAATTCAATTGTTGAGTTGGTGGGGAAATCGGTATTGATAATTATGTTTCTTGAATATTGTGGCTGGTCTTTTCTGAAATAATTTGACTGTACAAAAACCATTATCATATTGCAATGGCTTTTCTGTTTTCTTAATTTTTCGGAACAGGATGCCGTGAATGTTGCAACGCGTTCTGAAATATCTACAAGCTTTGTCATAGACTTTTCAAATGATCGTGTTGTAGCAATCATTTTTTTGTTTTTTGGACTTTCTAAATCTAAGGTTGATTTGCCTTCTAACTCCTTTTTTAACCACAACCCTACTACGGCCATTTCTTTTCTAACCCATTCATCGGGCAATTGCGTAAATTGAAATGCATTAAAAATATTCTTTGCCTGCAATCGTTTTGTATGTTTTCTTCCAATACCCCATACATCTTCTATTTTAGTCCATTTCAATGCCTTAATTCTCTTTTCTTCATCGTCTATTACATAAACGCTTTTAGTTCTTTCTGGGAATTTCTTGGCAATTTTATTGGCAACTTTGGCCAATGCTTTTGTAGGCGCAAAACCAACACTTACCGGAATACCGGTATTTTTAGTGACCGTTTTTTGAATTTTTATGCCATATTCATCCAAATTAAATAGTTCAAAACCTTTAAATTTCAGAAAAGCTTCGTCGATGCTGTAAACTTCAATATCTGATGTGAAAGTTGCCAGGATATTCATCACTCTGCTGCTCATATCGCCATACAACGCATAATTGGATGAAAAGACAAACACCTTATTGTCTTCAAAAAGTTTCTTAAATTCAAATGCAGGGGCGCCCATTGGAATACCCAATGCTTTGGCTTCATTAGAGCGTGCAATAACACAACCATCATTGTTGGAAAGTATTACAACAGGCTTTCCAATTAAATGCGGCTCAAATACTCTTTGGCAAGAGGCATAAAAATTATTACAATCTACTAAGGCAAACATTAATGTGATTTTATACTAAACACCACAATTCCCCAAATCATTAATTCGTTTTCATCTGTTACTTTGATTGGTTTATAATCTTCGTTTTCTGCAACCAGCCAAACAACATCTTTTTCAATTTTTATTCTTTTTACCGTAAATTCTCCATCGATTTGACAAATGGCTATTTTGCCATCCTGTGGATTCAGACTCTTGTCAATAACCAATAAATCGCCATCAAAAATCCCGGCATCTTTCATAGAATGTCCTTTTACTTTGGCAAAAAAAGTACTGTCTTTGTGCTTGATGAGGTGTTTGTTTAAATCAATACTTAATTCAATAAAATCATCGGCCGGCGAAGGAAATCCTGCACTAATTCCAACATCACCAAAGGGAAGTTCTAATTTAGTTGAATAGTCCGGAGCATAAAACTCCAGTATTTTTGTAGTGTGTAAACTTCTTAATTTCATAATGCAACAAAATTAAGTAAGTAATGTTTCAGATTTTAATAAATAGAAAAAATAGTTATTAACGAAATGAAGTGCTATTAAACAAACAGGTAATTTGGAACCTAATTTACTACTTGACGAAATACAACATTCAGAATAATTTTGCGACTTTGCTTTTGGTAAAAACTGTTTCAATAAATTTAGTAAATTTGCCAACTTAGATTTAATAGAAAAATGAAAGTGAAGATGAAAAAATTTATTCCACACAAATTTTGGATTGACGGTGTTTTATACAGAGATCTTGAAACCTATCGGGATTTGGCAACGTGGATCATTAAAGAATCGATGAAATTTAATGGTCTCACCTTTAGGAAGAATAACAAAAAAGAATATATAAAAATATGGTTAAAATATTTTGAGTCAGTTGGAGAAGCGCCAATTAATTCATATAAGACTATTGCGGAAACTATTTTCTCAGAGCGTGATATTTGCCATAAGACCCTAAATCACAAAATGAATTCAAGATACTCAAATACTGTCAGATTCAGAATCATGAAACAATTAGAGCAATTCTAGGTTGTACATGATTATCTAATTAAAACAAATCTACAAAGACACCAAATTATATAGGTAAGTCACAATAATTCTTGGATATATCGGATAAAATTGTGCCAGTGATATCGGTTTGAATTGTGCCACTTTAATGTGGTTCAAACAAAAACATAACGTTTCAATTTGTGCTATTGATTACACTGCCCTGTAAATGAATTCTAAGTAGCTATTTTATATTTTAAGGGGTCAGCTTGCTCCGGAATATCCAGGTTATTGAACTCAGGAATTCAATATTAATTTATTGATAACCTATTTGTATTTATTTTTCGCATTTGAAAAATGTTCAAACAAAATTTCTCTTAAATATTTAGGCTCTAAAATAGTAACGCTGTCCCCGAAAGACATTATCAATCTCTCAAATTCATAATTCGGAATAATACTAATTCTAACAGTTAGTCCATCTTCCTCTAATTTATGCTTTTGAGAAGGGTGTATGGGCTTTGTAATAATATACGGAGCTAATTCATTTGAAAATTTTAAAATAACTTCTTGGATATTTTTATTTTCTGGCATTGTTACTCCAATAATGTCATAAAAATAGTCTTCCCAATCTATGGTATCGAATTTATATTCGAGATTGGTTTCTTCAATTTTTTCAATTCTATCCAACGCAATATTCCAATAAGGTGTTTCTCTTTCTTCATTTAATCCAAAAACAAACCATCTATTGTTATATTGTTTAAGATAATAGGGGTGAAAAACTATATTATAGGGTTTGGGAGTTTTAAAATCTTTGTACAAAATATTTAACACACGTTTATTCAAAATCGCATTAAATATTGGAGATAAAAAGTCAATTCCTTTTAGATCAATATTTGCATCAAAAGCAATTACTTCTTTTTCTTTATTGATTAAACCAAGTTTGTCTTCTATTGCAGGAATTATTTCCTTTATCCAATCAAATTGTGGAGATCCCGTAAAACGAGAGAGGATCATTAGGGCAGATTTTATTTGACTTGCCTCAGTTTCATTTAAGGGTTGGCTATTTATAGAGAAATGTATATCAGCGTATCTGTAATAAACTTTTCTGCCATATCGGATTTTTTCCAAAGGAACTGACCAGCCTTGTTCACTTTCCATAAAAATAAAATCCTGAAATAGCTGCCTTCTTTGGATACCATTTGAAAGCGGATTTAATTCTAATAACGCTTTGTTACATTCCTCCAATAAATCCTCCCAAAAATACATTCTTCCAGGATTCCGGAAACACTTATCCAAAACCTGATATCTTATAAATGCATTTTTATTAATTGCCATAAAAACTATTTATTTTCAGCGTATTTCTTAAAATTCTCTGCTTGTTCAAAAATTTCTTTATAAATTTCATCTCTGTCAATTGGAGGGTAATCATTCTCAGCCAAAAGAACAATCAAATAAGCCTTTAACTCGGCTTTTAAATCGTTTCTGCGGTTCCAGTCTGTATATTTAGCTTTATCGTCAACAACCTTTTTTACTTCTTTTGCTAAATAAATAAGTTTATCCTCTGGATAAGTAAAATCATATTTAATCGCTAAAGATTTTAAGATATCATAAAAAGCCTTTTCTTCAAAGTCAATGCCCATATCATTGAACGATTCTTTTTCTTTCTTAAGTGCATGATATAAATCTATAATTTCATCAGTAAAATCTTCCAATACTTCACTTCTTAATATATCCTGTTCGCTGCGATCATTATATTTATCAACTAAACCTTTAAATTTTTTAGAAAAATCAACACCTTTAACTTTATTTATTTTTCTAAACTCATCAATTGCTTTTGATAACAATTGTTGAAGTAATTTTATTTTGGTATTTGGAAGTTTAATTTTTTCAATTTTAGCCAAATAATCCTCATCGAAAATATCAATCTCTGTTAAATTTTCATCACCAAGTTTAAAAATTTCTTCAACGCCATCACTCTTCAATGCTTCAATAATCATTTTACGAACCTTTGCATTCATTTGAGCAGCATCTGGAGCATTTCCTTTGGTAAGTTTAAAAACTATGGAACGAACGGCTAAATAAAAATGGATATGGTCAATTTCTTCTTCAGTAAATTCTTCACTTCCACAACAAATATCATAAGCAGATTTCAGGCGCTTAACCAAGCCCATAAATCGCCTTTCTAGTGTATAAGTTAATTGCACATATTCAGATGCTTTATTTAAACAATCCAATTGTTCCAAAGACTTACCAGAAAAATATGGTTGTGAATTAAATTTATGAAAGATTTTCGCCAACAAATCTAATTGGTCTTTTACTGCAACAACTGATTTGGCTATATCTTCAAAATTAGTTCCATCTATTTTTGAATATTTCTTTAAAGCCTTATTCATTTGTTTTTTAATACCAATATAATCAACTACCAACCCCTTCTCTTTGGTCTTATATTTGCGATTAACCCTTGAGATTGTTTGTATCAAATTATGTTGTTGGATTGGTTTATCAATATACATAGTATCTAAAAATGGCACATCAAAACCTGTTAACCACATATCAACTACTATGGCAATTTTAAAATTTGATTTTTCATTTTTAAATTGTCTGTCCAATTCTTTTCGGTACTCCTTAGTCGCTAATGCATTATATAAATCTTTAGGATCATCTTTAGCTCGTGTCATAACCATTTTTATGCGTTCCATTGGTTTGATATCCTTTTTATCTTTATCTGAAAGTACAGCTCCATCTTCACAAATTTTAACTTCTGCCCATTCAGGTCGTAATTCGATTATTTCTTTATAAAGTTCATAAGCTATAGGTCTAGTACTGCAAACAAACATAGCTTTTCCTTTTATGGTTGCTCCTTCTGATACTCTTTTCTCATAATGAGTTACAAAGTCATTGGCTACTGCTTTTAAACGCTCCGGATCACCAATAATGGCATTCATTTGAGAGTTTGCTTTCTTACTTTCTTCTATTTGATACTCATTTGTTCCTTCCTCAGCACACATTGCATAATAATCTTCAATTTCTTTCAGTTTACTATTATCCAATAAAACTTTTGCAGCTCTGCCTTCATATACAATTCTTACTGTAATTTCATCCGCAACTGATTCCGTCATTGTGTAGGCATCTATAATTTCCCCAAAAACTGATATGGTTGCATCAATAGGCGTTCCTGTAAAGCCTACATAAGTAGCATTAGGCAATGAATCATGTAAATATTTAGCAAAACCATATTTTTTTTCTACGCCATCATCATTAACAACAATTTTTTGATCTAAATTTGTTTGGCTACGATGTGCTTCGTCAGAGATACAAATTACATTGGGTCTGTCTGTTAATAATTCAGTATCTTCTGTAAACTTATGAATGGTTGTTAAAAATACACCTCCACTATTTCTTCCCTGGAGTAAAATTCTCAATTCCTTTCTGCTATCAACACTTATAACTGTCTCGTCTCCAACAAATCCTTTGGCATTTGTAAATTGACCTGAAAGCTGGTCGTCTAAATCTGTTCTATCGGTAATAAGAACTATTGTTGGACTTGAAAAATAAACACTTTTCATTAACAAACGTGTTAAAAATAGCATCGTATAACTTTTACCACATCCTGTTGCTCCAAAATAAGTACCCCCTTTACCATCACCATTTGGGCGCTGGTGTAATTGTATATTTTTATACAGCTTATTGGCAGCATAATATTGCGGATAACGGCATACTATCTTTTCATCCTTTTTTGAACTATCTGGCAAGTAAATAAAATTACGTATAATGTCGCGCAAACGGTAATGATTAAACATTCCTTGTATGAGCGTATACATTGAATTTATTCCATCTACCTCATTGTCCAAACCTTCGACTTTTCTCCAAGCATAGAAATATTCATACGGAGCGAAAAATGAACCAGACTTGTTATTTGCACCATCACTTATTATGCAAAAAGCATTGTATTTAAATAGTTCCGGAATATCTCTTTTATACCGGACTGTTAATTGGGTATATGCATTATGTATAGTCGCATTTTCTCTTATCGCACTTTTAAATTCAAACACTACTAAAGGCAAACCATTGATATACAAAATACCATCAGGAATGCGTTTTTCGTAGCCATAAATTTCTAACTGATTTACAATTTTATAAGTGTTATTATCATTCTCAGAATAATCAATTAAATAGATCCAAACATCCTTTTGACTACGATCTTCGCGTTTAAAAGTAAAACCATCAGACACTAATTTCATAATGGATTTATTACTCTCATATAAATCAGATGATGAATACAGTTCTAACTTACGCACAATAGAATTTGCTTCGGTGTTAGTTAGTCCATCCTCTTTGTATTGCCTTAGTAAAAAGTTTTTTAAATCATCTTTTAGTAATACTTCTGTTACCTCGCGAGTTATATATTGTCCAGAAACGTGCGGAATTTCTTCAGCGCCTAAAAGTTCAATAAATGAATGTTCTAATTGATATTCTGTGAATTTCATATTACTATTTTGATTTTATCACTTTCTGAAACCATTTTATTTAGTTTTTGCAAGACACCTTTAGAAAGTGTATAAAATGTTTCATTATATGCTTTTAAATTATATGCTTTTATATAATTATCAACGATGTATTGTCCAGGACCATTGAACAATTCTTCTAATTCTCCATTCTCTAAAATATTAACACTTAAAAAATATTGTGGAACATCTCTGTATGGAAAATAACTGTAATTTTTAAAGGATGATTTTATTTGAACTTCTCTGCCGGTTGCAATTTCTCTTCCATCATGAATAATTGCATTTTCACTATAAAGCTCTATGCCATATTTTTCTGAAACTAAAACTTCTCCAATATCACCAACTAATTTACCATCTAAGGTAAAATTCTTTTTATGATGCTTGTATTTTTCTCTCAATAAACTTGTTATTTCAAGTAGTTGCTTTATTTCTTTCATTTGATTTATATTTCATTAATATCTTTTTCAATTAATTTAAATCTATCTTTTATTTCTTCTCCAGAATAAAAACTTAATAAATCTTTTTTAGTTAACGTGCCTGTTTCCAAAAATTGAATGAGATATTGCTGATTAAACTCCATCAAAAGAATAGATTTTTCAATTTGTTTTAGAATTTCTTTATTATTATCAATGTTTTTTTGAACCAAAGACTTGACTGCAGTTATTTCGTTAATGTCCTTTATAATTCTATTAACAATAACAGCTAAAATATCTTTATCTAATTCTATTGTTTTAGCATTCAATGCGATATCCCTCGCAAGCATATATGCAATAACAAGGTTAGAATAATCTCCTTTTTGAGAATCAATAATTGCAATAAATCCAATTTCAGGGATGTACCCAACATTTTCACAGAATTTAAGAATAGAGTTGTCGATTAAGGATATATCAAAAACAATTAAACTCACCTTTGAATTTCTATTTGCTTGAGATTCTATTAATTGACTCCAGGCAGTATCCGTTTTTCTAATAAAAACATCTTTACTTTCAATTGATCCTAATTTAAGACTTTTATCAAATTTACATTCAATTGCTATTTTTAAATCTGGCAAACCATTAATTTCACAAACTATATCACCTGTTTTATTTCTTAACAACTCACCTGCTGCGTTGCCAGTAAGTAATGCCTTATCTTTCATTTTTTTGCTCAAAAAATATTCATTTAAAAATTCGGCAATTTCATCTTCCGCTAAAGTTCCTTTGATTGTTGATTTATAAAACAAATCCTTTTTCATTTCAAAAATCATCTTTAAACTTTCTAACTCGGTACCTAATTCGTTTGATGTTTTTGAAAGGAAAGATGATATACGATCTTCCATTAAGGCAAGCACACCAATGTATAATGCTCTAATTAACCTTTCATCTCTTAGATCAGCTGGTAGATTATCAAAATAATTAAATACAATTGTGTTATCTAATTCAAACTTTTGAATTTCCACACGCTTAAGTGTTTGATTGAGTTTTATAGCCATTTTGTTTTTATTAGTCAATTACAAATCTAGGGTCAGTTATTTTATTTTTTTTAACCCATTTATTAAATTCATTTTTCAGACTTTCAATCGTATCTCCATCATACGGATCTTGAGCTGCGTCTGAGCTTACCATTTCGTCAAAAATCGTTTCAATAGATTTTCTTATTTCTTCTTTCTCGCCAATTATTTTATACATTTCAAAAGGTTTGTTTTTGGAAGAAGGAAGTTCAACATTACCACCTTCATCAATTTCAACACCCAAATGTTTTAATTCAAATGTTGATATTGAAATTCTATGTATCACATTTAAACCTTCTTTCCGAGCTAGAACAATTTCAGAACATATCTTATCGTTAAAATTCCATACTCCATTATTACCACCATTTTTATTTTTAGGGTAGTCCGAATCGTGTAATACTGAAAATCCCACTTTAAAATGCTTTAGCATTTTTATAAGTGGCGTAATAGTGAACTTCCCTCTTGCTCTAATGATGAGCGGCCTTTTACTAATAGGATATTTTTCGATGTCCATATTCATAACTTTATGAAATGCTGCAAATTCCGTATCTCCTTCCACAATTATAAGTTGCTGTCCAAAAAACATTTCAGCTAAATTCTGATCAAATGCATTTAGTAATGTTAGCTGTTCTTTTTCTTCTTCGGAAAACACAACATTATCTGATCTGTAAGTTTTTGGGGAGGGGCTTCCTTTTTCTCTTGATAATCTTACAATTGTAGTATTGTCTTCAAAAGGATTAATAAATAAAGGGCTATGTGTTGTTAACATGACTTGCCAAGATTTATCCTTGGCTAAATCATACAAGTATTTTGAAGCAGCTCTTATGCCGTTTGGGTGCAATGCAACCTCAGGTTCATCTATCAAAAGCATATAACCTGGTAAAAATCCTTCACCTTCAAGTAAATCCTCGGCAATAATATTATTTAAGTCATCAATTTCAACTTTTTTAGCATCAATATCAACCTGTTTTCCTTCCTTTGTCTCTACCTTTACTACCTTATCTCTTTCTTTTTCTAATTTTAAGACATCTTTTTCAAGCAACTTTACTTTTTTATCGTTTTCAGACTTGAGATCATTTAATGCTTGTAATTTTGATCTTACTTGCAGTAAAGACCAGAATAACGCTCTTTGAGATCCTGTTCCTTGTTGACTCCATTGCACGATATTATCAAATTCCTTAATTTTTAAACTAGATCCTTTCACTAATGCATCAATTGGATCAATTTTAATTTCAGAAATACCAATAGTGAGATCAATGCTTAAATGCGGAAAAATTAGACTATGATTATCGGTAATCTCCTTATTATATTTTTTAATTTTTTCTTGTTCTTCATTAATAGGCTTTAATGCTTCCTCATTAAATAATTTAAGTGCTTTACTCATTGCCGATTCGACATCCTCTAAATTCTTTTTCAATTTTGAACTTATTGGATCAACAACTAATTTTAATAAATTTTTTAATTCTGCTTCTGGGCTTTCCAATGCACCTATACGAAAAGGTTTAGGTAATCTACTATTAAATACGTTATCCAGACCAGCAGCGTTTTCTCCTACTGAGTAATCTTTTATTAAAGGATCATATGTCTGCCTAACTTTAGCGCCCAATTTATCCCAAATCCACCTACTCTTAACGATTCTTAAATCCCCATCAATAATTTTCCATTTTTCAGCAATATTCTCTACCCCCTCAGGTATATGCACAGAAATTTCTACTGAGGTATCTTCATCCGCTAATTGGCTTCTGTCATTTTGAATATCATATCTTACAGTTCCAACAGCTAATTCATATGCTCTTAGTACAGTTGATTTGCCTGTATTATTATCTCCTACCAGACATAGAATATTATCTAAAAAGACTGTCAATCCTTCTTGACCAATACAGCCTAGGTTTTTAATAGTTATATCAATAAGTTTTGATCTCATTTTATCTTAATTTTATAACTGTTTGTTTTTATAATCATTGCGAATATTTGTAGAAAAATAGACCCCTTGAGAAGGAGCATCCATCAATTCTACATAAACATCGTTTGGCACATCAAAATATTGATAAACATCATTATTTTTAAATTCTACCTCTAAAATTTCTTTATTATCATCATATCCAATAGATTTTAAATTTGATGAACTTACATTTTTTCTTATCATAACTTTTTGTTTTAAATTTATTTTTAATTCACGACTTCTTTTTCTGTTTCTACTTTTGACATTTTACTGAGAATTAAGTTTTTGATATTATTAAGACCTAATATTTCTCTAGTTAGAGCTTCACGATAGTCTATTATTTCTTTCAATGGGTGGGCACTCATTACTTCATTAGTTGGTTTAATAATTTTTAACTGTTCAATAAGGTTTTTACTTAAATTCGGTTGTGCTCCTCCTATTGCCATATCTGCAATTTTATTCTGATTAATAAGAAGATGGTAATACAAGTAAGTCGACAATTTAACATCATTACAAATCATTCCACAACATGCTTGATTTGTAGTTGTTGCAAATTTTAAATATGCAACCTGTCCAGCAGTTGCTCCATACATTGCCATAATAACAGTATCAATTGGAAATAAATTAGTAGAACTATTTTTAAACCCGAATAATGAAATATATTCTTCTACTTTAGTAATTATATTATTTTCGATTTCTCCAGTTTTCAACCAAGGAATATCATCCGAATCCCAATATTTATCAATTCCTCGATTTGGTGTTCCTCCACTTTTCATATCAGAACAAAACTCTTTAATAGAAATTACTTCCCAACCCAAAGGTATTTCCATATCCAATACCTTATTGAAAACCATTTCCCCATTAGAAGATTTATAAGGTTTTCCTTCTTTATTTGGAAATTCAAAATCAACAAACCAATGTTTGTAAATAGCCTGTGCAGTTTCTTCTAATTTTTGATTAAGGGTTTCGTCTAATGTAATTCGGTTTACAACGGCATTATATTCTTTTACAATTTCTTGTTGCTTTTTTATGGATGGGATTGGTAATTCAACTTCACACAGTTCATTCCAAGTAAATCCACCACGAACAGCACTATCACACCTGAAATAAGCGTATCTATCAAATTCTGAACGTCTAAACCACATCATTAAATATTCAGGCAACAAAACACTAGTATCAATAATTTCAAATACTGTGTAGGCAGGTGAAACAATAATACGTTCATTTTCAAATTGTAATACTACAGGCAATTTTAATACCCTAATTACAGACATAAAATCACAAGCAAATTGCCATTGATCAACAATTTTATATACTGATAAATCTGTTCCAATAATATTAGAAGTCGATTTTCTAAACTCTTTCGTCATACTAAGTCCCAATAAATTAGTAATCTTGGCATCCTTATTCCTATTTTCAACTTTACGAATAAATGCCCCTAGAGGTTTATAACTTGATCTCATAGCCCAGTTCTTTAAAAACATTTAGCAAATCATCTTTTGATTTTTCGTCAGCTTTAAGCAAATTATAAAATTCACTTTGAAGATTAGTCATTTTGTCTTCAAAGTCAATATTTTCATCTCGATTAATAAACTCAATATAACTACTAGCCGCCAAAGAATAATTTTTATTACGTACTTCATCTATATAAGCTGAATAACAAAATTCTGGAATATTTTGGTAAATTTCAGAATTATCCTTTTGCTGCCATATATGAAAAGTTTTTGCAATTAAGTTAATATCATTTGGGGAAAATTGGATGAATTTCTTTTCAAAAGGAATGCCTTTCTCTCTCAAATCCATAAACAAAATTTCATCTTTGCGGTTTCTATAATTTTTAACGACATCATTAAGTTGAATGGTACGCTCTTTTTTATTATTGCTTACAATCCAAAGAGTAACACTAATATCAGTGGTGTAAAACATTTTATTTGGTAAAATCACAATAGCTTCAACTAATCTATTTTCAATTAGTTTTTTTCGGATTTTGTACTCTTCACCTCCCCCGGAAAGTGCACCATTAGCTAAAATAAAACCGGCTACACCATTATCAGAGAGTTTGGATACCATATTCAATATCCAAGCATAATTAGCATTGCTTGTTGGAGGAACATCATAGCCCATCCAACGAGGATCATCTGTTAATTCATTATCTGCACGCCAGTCTTTTTGATTAAAAGGCGGGTTTGCCATAATATAATCTGCTTTTAAATCTGGGTGCTGGTCTCTTGCAAAAGTATCGGCCGGTACTTCACCTAAATTTGCTGAAATACCGCGTATGGCTAAATTCATTTTAGCCAATTTATAGGTTGTAGATGTATATTCTTGTCCGTATATAGAAATGTCCTTTTTATTTCCGTGATGGCTTTCAATAAATTTCATAGACTGCACAAACATACCACCTGTACCACAGGCTGGATCGTATATTTTACCTTTGTAAGGCTCAATCATTTCTGCAATTAAATTTACGATACTTTTAGGGGTATAAAATTCTCCTTTTCCTTTACCCTCGGCCAATGCAAATTTGCTTAAGAAATACTCGTATACACGACCTACAATATCCTGTTGTTTGTCTTTTAGCGTGTCTATATTATTAACGGTATCAATTAATGCAGCCAATTTACTTACGTCCATATTTAAACGTGAGAAATAATTGTCGGGCAATGCACCTTTTAATACTGGGTTTTTCTTTTCAACGGTGGATAGGGCAGTGTCTATTTTAATGGCAATATCATCTTGTTTGGCGTTTGCTTTTATATAACTCCAACGAGAAATTTCTGGCAAAAAGAACACGTTTTTCATAGTGTAAAACTCTACCATTTCCAAAAACTTTTCTTTGCCATCAGCAATTAATTCTTCTCTGCGCTCCACAAATTTATCACTGGTAAATTTTAAGAAAATAAGGCTTAGAACCACGTGTTTGTATTCTGAACTTTCAACGGTTCCTCTTAACTTATTTGCACTTTCCCAAAGTGATTCCTCAATGCTTTTTTCTTTTTTAACTGCTTTTTTAGCCATTTATCTATTTAACTTTTATTAATTTATTTTTATAAATCGTGTTGCGAAAAACTGGTAATAAACCATTGTTCTTTTATCACTATTTTCACTCCATTGTGTGATTTTAATTTTATCACCTATATTGAATTTATCTTTTGTGAAGTTATAATTTAAAGCATATTCTCCACAGTAATAATTATTTTGTGCATCTTGTTCGATAATTCCTTCATATAAACTGTCTTCAATTTTGGTTTCAGGTTTTGTCCAATTATTTTTGACAGGATTGCTATCAATAAAAGTTTTAAACCAAACAATGGTATCAATTAATTGAAAAACCAAACTCTTTAACAGAAAATTATTGTTTGTTTCATTTATATGATCATCAATGTGTGATCTATGGGATGCCGGTTGACATACAGATAAAATATTTCTTATATTATTAGAAACTAAAACAGGAATATGAGCATTTTCGGTTAACTGGTAACCCTTTTCATTTTTACCTGATAAAAACTTGCTGCTTTCATTTAAACTTACTGTTGGATTTACAAATTCATCCGGAAGTAATTGATGATTGTTAAAGGCTTTGAATATATCTTCGATAATTTTACGAATTGAAGTAAAATCTTTATTAGGTATATCATTTTCTATATCAGTTAATAAGGCAAACAAATCATCAGCTGCATTTTGCCCAATATATTTTTCAGTACAAACTTCAAAAACTCCTGTATATTTCTGTCTAAGTTTAGTTCTGTCAACTTCGCTTGCAGACTTTTTAATTTCAATACACAATTGCACAAAATCTTCATCTTTGTTTTTATCGTAAATATGACCATTCGCAAAATCAATGTCTTTTAAAACATCTACTAAGTCATTTTTATCCTTTACAAAACTCTTTTGTCCAGAATAAATAAACCAGGGAATTACAATCCCTATATTTTTCATTTTAAACAACTCTTTTGCAACTTCACCAAATGCTGTTTGATCCAAACCTTCAAATTTTTGGTTTGCTTTTTTATGAAATAATCCATCAACTATAATCGCATCATAAAATTTATAGTTTTGTCTTAACTCAATTAATCCTTCAGAAGAATTATCGAACCCTACTATTTCAATATTATGTTGCAACGCATAATCAATATCAACATCAAATTTGCTTATTTCGTCATCAAACCATAAAACTTTATAAATATACTCTTTCATAATTACTCAGCTCTAATTGGAAATTCAAGTTCAATAGTTGTAACGTGTTCATAACCCTTAATGCCATAAATACCATCTCCTTCAGTTTCATCAGTAAAAGATAATTTACCACTATGCAATTTCATTATTTCATTTATGTACCAACCTCCAGTGCCATCACCTCCATTCTCACCAGCACGACCACCTTTTCTCTTAAAACTTTCAAATGTTACTTCTTCCGGTAATGGATCACCGGTATTTGAAAAATCAATTTGTACTGTCATTTGATCAAAATCAAAAATTAGTTGAACATCGATTTTATTTTTTATAGAAGTTGAATTGTTGAACCCATGTTTTTCAGCATTTTCAACAATATTGTCAAACATTTTTCTTAAAAGTTCTTTGTCACCAGAAATATAGACATTCTTAATGTCAGCTTCCTTTAAATCGTGAGAAATATCAGCAAAAGTTATAGGATAGCTCTTTTTTTCATTTAACTCATTGCAATACTCTGAAACAAATTTCACTACATCAATTTCAGAAGGATTAAATTCAACAAATTCTAATTCTTTACCCGTGCGTTGAACGGAATTGTAAATGCTTTTTAAATCCCTTTCCATAATTTCAAGGTACTTTCCAAATGATAATTTAGAATTAGGATTGTCCTTTAAGTCTAAAACATCATCAAACTTTTGCGCAATTTGATTTTCAACGATACTCTTAATTGCTTCAAAAGATTTTCTTACACTTTTAAGAGATCCCGCTATTTGATGTCTTAAAAAACTATTTTGATCTGCAGCATCTAATTCTAATTTCTCTTTTATATCTAAAACTTTCAAATTTTCTTCTGTAGCAATTAATGCCAACCGATATAAGACACGTTCTTTTTGCTTGTCTAAGGAAGGAATTTGAATTTTAATTCTAAGCAAATCTTGAACGGAAATGTAGGGAACAATTGCTCCTGTGGTGTATGAATAAAACTGTGAAACCACATATTCTTCCCTTAACTCTTGAAGAAGATATGGCATATGTATAATATCTTCATTAATTTTAAATATCGAAATATCAGTTGAATAAAAAACAGCATCATCACTTCCTTTAAAATATGTTGGCTTCATATTATTCCATCTAGAAGCTAATAACAAAGTATTAGCGGGCAATGAATAAGCATATCTGGGAATTTCTTTTATCTCTAACTCATCAAAAGTTCGTGTGTAATTTTTAAAAGTATCAGATAAATCGCGTATTCTTATAAACCTACCTAATACACCCGAAATTGCTCTTTTTTTAGGTAGCCTAGTCAAAACCTTACTCAATTCAATTAGATTTTCCTTTTTATCTAATACTTGATCAATTTTAACCTGAATATATCTTCTTGGGGATAAATTATAATCTTGACTAATTAGATTTTCTTGACTAATTAGATTTGAATATTCAGAATTTTTCCTCAAGTCTATAATCTTTAAAACCCTATCTAAGTCTAACTTTCTATTATTAGATTTTTTGCCAATGAAACAATTTGTACCATCAACAAAAAAAACTTCATCTTTTTGCGATTTACTTTTGTTTAAAACTAATAAACAAATAGGAATAGATGTATTGTACAAAATACCGGCAGGAAGAGAAATAACTGTTTCAATCAAATCTCCTTGAACTAAATCTTCTCTTAATTTTTTTTCTGGTCCATTGGTAAATAAGAACCCAGGGGAAACAGCAAAAATTCCTTTGCCATTAATTTTTAATTTATAAATTGCTCGCTCAATTGTATAAGCCTCATAAGTTCTTTGTTCAGTTCTTGTAAATATTTTTTGGTCTTGGCTTAATCTAGCATTTAACGGAGGTGCGGAAATAATACAATCAAATGTGTTTTCACTGAATATAGAGTAGTTATGCCCAATAGAACTTGCTAACTCAATTTCAAATGAATATTTATTATGTGCTAATAATCTTAATAATGCCAAAGATCTGGTTTCAGAATTGATTTCCTGACCTATGTATTTGCTATCTTCAGGCAAATTAATTGCAAATGAAGAAAGACCTGAAAACGGGTTGTAAATTGTCATTTTATCCAACGTTGGAATAAAAGAGCTCATTAAATTTACTACTTCAGTAGGGAGTATTATTCCATTAGGTTTTCTACCGCCAAGTCTAACAAATTGATATAAAAGAAAGTCAAAAAGATTTCCAAAATTAATTTCCTCTTTTGATAAATCAATTTCTGATAAATTCTGAATAATTGTTTTTAACCCTCGCCCTAAATCTTTATTATATGATAAAGAATTAAAATCAAATACAGAAAATATACCTTGAAACTGGGGATTATGAATTTCAAGTTCATAAAAGGCTTTATTTAAATAATCACCAATTTGTGCTGGATTATTTATTAAATAATCCCATTTTGCAATATTAGGAATTACAATTCCTTCACTTGAATATTCGCTTATTTTTGAAGTATCATTTAAATATTTAAGATAAAGCAATAATAGAAAAACATTCCTATATTCCTCAAAACTTAAATGTCCACGGACTTCATTTAAGACTTTAAAAAACTTATCTTCTATTTGTTTTTCATCTAAATTACTAAATTGCATATACTTTAAATTTACAAGGTTTAATACTATTTCTTCTTTCTTCTGTACAAAAGTATATAATATGTGTGCAGTCTATGTGCATAGTAAAATTAACCATTTGCATTTAATGGAGGAACCTCTCCATATATGTTAAAATAATCATCTATTAATTCGCGCTCTTTAATTTCAGGGTATTGATCTTCAATTAATTGAATAAATAAATTTGCGTATGGGAATTGCTCCCTTATTTTTTCGTTTTTATTATACCTACGGCCACATATATGTGATTTCGATTTAAAATTTGGATCAATTGTTTTTTTAAGAGCAAGTATTCTATCAAGATAACAAGTTGCTTTTCCAATATATAGAATGCCGCTATGATCAGTTCCTAAAAAACGATTTATAGGTACTGTCTTAGTGTTGTTTTTAAGCAGTAACTTATAAGCACCACCTTTTTGCTGAAAATCATTATTTATTTCCCTCCAAAGATCTATGCTTGAAAGTTTATATTCTTTAATCATAGCAATACAAAATATTTATTTTCAATAAAGCAAACAAGTATAAACCTGTAATTTTTTGAGATAGGAAATTTACTCAAAATAAATTTAATAAGACAGCAAAAATTGATTAAGCTCAAAACTTAATTTCATATCAAACTAATAACAAAATTAAGTTGGCTGTATTCAAAAAAGTATTATATTTGAGATCTTAGGTCTTTCATAGGACCGTCTTTTTCATAGCAATTTTTAACCCACCACGTTTAAAGCAATTTTCGAGGTGGGTTTTTTATTCAACAGCCGAAGAATGTTATTACTAGCTGAAAATAAATTGATTTTATAAATTTAAATATACTATATTTGATTACAAGGGTTTTCATAGGCCCTGTGATTTATAGAATTTCATAGCTTCTATAAATTTACAAAGCAGTTTTTTTTACCCACCGTAGTTTATCTGCGGTGGGTTTTTTTATATTCTTTTGTCAACAGAAGCTTTATCAAAACTAATAAGGTTAAACATTTACTCATCCCTCATTTATTGGTTTTTGTGTTCGTGGATGTTCAACTATTTACGTTTATCGGTAGTGGAACTATCAAAACTAATCAAGTTGAACATCTCCCTCATTCTGCTCCTTACTCGCTCTCCATAGCGTGCTTCAAGTTCTTCGGCGTTGAGGTTGGTGGTGATGTGCGTTTTTGTGTTTTTGGTTTTGAAAAGGTCGTAGCGAGAAAGTAAAATTTCTCCCATCACATTGCATTCTTTGGTATAATGGCAACCAGTTGGTTCAACGCCAAGATCATCGAAACAATAGTTTTTGGTGTCGTTGTATTTTTCAAGTACTTCAAATCCAGTTGCATTGAAATTGAAAACGATGTTTCGAGTTGGGATGATTTCATAGTTGGTTTTGTGTGGTGCCAAATAGGGCAATAATTTCATCAACGATGTTTTACCGCAGCCGACAGGACCCGATAGCAACAAACCCTTTTTGGTGTCGATTCCCATTTTTGCACAGGCCCAGTGATCCTGGATGTAGTAACAGCAGAGTTTGAACAACAAAGGCTCGTCTTCTTTGTAGAGTCTGAAATTTTTATCGAAAATCAGACAGCCTTTGATGTTGAGGTAGGCTATTATTTTTTCAAAATCGTAGTGAACGATGTTGTTTTTTAAATCTCCGATTTGAAAATTTGAGGTGCCTTCGGTTTTAATGTGTGGTGTTTTCATAGAATTTGGTTTTTGGTTTTAATTTTAAGTTGGGTGCTACAATGGTTGGTTGTAGTTTTTGTTTCGATTGGTATGCAAGTTGTCCTTATTTTGGACTGGTGGCAAAAAAGTGTTTTTTTCTGTTTGAATTTCTTTGAATTTTAACATCCAGTTTTGGGCTGTTGCCTGCCAATCGACAATTTTTATTTTTCCGCCAATTTTCCAACCAATTCCCTGATAATGGTTGAAGAATTTTTCAGCTTCAATTTGGGGCCAGTTTTCTTTTTTAAAAAAAGATAAAATTTCATTTTTTTGCTCGGCTTGGCAAAGTTTATAAAAGTTTGTTATTTGTTTATTATGTTTGTTATTGTTTATATAAGGCCCCGATACTTGTACACAAGCTGTACCACTTTTGGCAGGGACTTGTCCCGCTACCTGTTCACTACCTGTACCACTTTTGATACGGACTTGTTCACTACCTGTACCAAATTTGAACATCTTAATACTGCTCCCAATTTGGGGATTGTATGAAGGCAAATATTCCAAATATTGCCACTCGTGCAAATCATTTATGCATTTGTGATAAGTGCCTTTGGAACCGATTCTTGATAAGCTCATAATTTCATTTCTGTTGATATAAAATTCATCTGAAAAACGCGCATTGTTCCATTGATAAAAAAGCACCACATACATACTCACATGGGTAGCGTTTAAGCGTTTGTCGTGACTTAATTTCAGGAAGAAGCTGTTTAGGTGAATTATGTAATTTACCTCCGGCATTCATTTCAGAATTTATTATGAATACTATTTTCTTTCAACAATTTGTATATTTCTTCGGCATCATAGAAAATGATGCCGCCAATTTTTGTGTATGGAAGCGTTCCGTTAATTCTTAATGTTTGAAGTGTTCCAGAACTGACATTTAAAACTTTCTTCAATTCTGATGATTTAAGATATTTTTTGGGATGAGAAGATCCTGCTGTTTTTAGGATCTTTTTGAAGTCCTCCAACAATTCTATTTTGAATTCTCTAAGGTCATCTGTAGTGATAATTTCTTTTGGCATTTTTGCTCTTGTTTTAGGTTAATAACTGTTTAATAGCGATTTGACTTTCGTAAAACAAAGCTGGGAAGTTTTCATGACAATTCTTCGTAAATGGTTCGTATTTACGAAGAAATTTAACATTTTAAAAAGTTATGACATTGATAAACAATGCTTTAAATAATTGCTAATTTTTTGATGAAGCAGCGTTGAAATAATTTTGCATTTTGAGTTTGGATTTTACTCAAAAATGGTCCTAAAAAAACCCTTTTTTACGGGAAAAAGGGTTAAAAATATGCTTTCGGAAACCGTTCGTAAATGGTTCGTATTTACGAAGAATTTTAACATATTGAAAATATTATAATGCTTATTATCAGTTATTTAAATATTTAAACTTTTTTTTAGCAATTTTTCTTGCAAAGATTTTTAAGTCGAAAAATGTTATTTTATCCGGAACAAATAATTCAGAAAAAAGAAGATTTACAAAAAAATATAAAAACCTGAAAATCAGTATTCTATTATTTCTGTTCCGATTTTATTTTAGCATTAAGGGCGGCCGCCACACTTTCCAAAAATTTTGCATGATCCTTAGATCTTGCTTTTATTTCACAAAATGTTTTTTGATAATTTCCCAATTTAATCCCAAAAGCCCTCTCACTGAATTTTACCATTTTTTTTATGTTCTCTGGACCTGACTCTCCAACAGCTCCTCTATAATCCAATCCATATATAGTCTCTATTAAATCCGTATTGGATCCTTTCCATTTTAAAAGCGGTTTGACCACTTTAAGCTGTTTAACCTTTTCAATAACAACATTCTCTTTTTTTGGATTAAGCAGCTCTAGTTCACTGGCATAAAACTTCATAAGTAAATTAAATGTGACAATTTTTGAGGCTAATTTATCGTGGCTGGTGGAAAATTCCGGATCCTCCAAATTTTTATTCATAAACAAATCCAATTGGGGGTCCTCTCTTAAAAAATACATATGATCAAATTTAGTCGCGTTGAGCCTACAGTATTTTGCAAACTCAAAAACATCATCTTTTTTAGCCTTCAATATGGCTTTTTGTTCATTAATGTAAATTCGTTGTTCAGAAATTCCAAATTCCGGGTAATTGATCAGAAAATTATTTAATTCCAAATAGAAAAACAGTCTTCCGTGGATTTTGGGTTTTTGCTTTTTAAAAAAATGGATTTCATCTCTTGGTGAAATGGAATCCATATTTCTCATTTCCAATCTTAATTGAAATAGGCAGTCTCTTGCGATTTTTATGCTTTTTTCTACTTTACTTAATTTAGAAATATTTAATTTTTTTACATCAGTGATGGCTAAATCGAAATTATCGACTATCGTAGCAATTTTTTTCATAACTATATTTAAATTTTACTTTTTCAAGGGGCTAAAAATAGTAAAATTTATCACATAAACTAATCTTTAAATATACTACCCTTATTAACCTGCTGATTCACTATTTTTTAGATCGTGTTCCGCTTTGTTCTTAGTTAAAACCAGTTTTAACGCATTCATATCATCGCTGACCTTGCGCTCAATTACTTTGGCATAAATTTGTGTTGTTGACAATTTTGTATGCCCTAAAAGCTTGGAAACTGTTTCGATTGGAACGCCATTTGTTAAAGTCACTGTAGTGGCAAAAGTATGTCGTGCCATATGAAAGGTGAGGTTCTTTTTCATCTTGCAACCATCAGCAATCTCTTTCAGGTAACTGTTTAATTTTTGATTTGAAAGTGTAGGTAAAAGCGTACCTGTAACCTGAGCTCGAATATTGTTTTTATATTTATCGATCAGCTGCTGCGTGGTATCCAGAATCGGTATTTTAACCGGGGTGTTTGTTTTTGTCCTTTTGGTAATTATCCATTGGCCGCCATCAATCCCAAGTAAAACATTATCTTTTGTCAATTTCATAACATCCACATAGGCTATTCCGGTATAACAACTAAAAATAAATAAGTCCTTTACAATGTTTAAGCGCTCAATATCCGTTTCGTAATTTTCGATATTCTGAAGTTCAGCTTGCGATAAATACTCTCTTTCGCTTTTCTCAAATACCGGTTTGTATTTTACAAAAGGATCTCTGTCGATCCATTCTATGTGAAATGCCATCGTCACCATTTTTCGCAGTCTTTGGATGTGCTTAATAATGGTATTGCCTAGAATTCTTTTTTTGTTTCTTGACAACTTATAGGCACGCAAAAAATTATCAAATTTTATTACAAAGGAATAATTGAGGTCTCTTAAATAAATATCAGAGGTGCCAAATTCCTTTTTGACGAATTCCAATAAATAACTTTGGGTTGTTTTATACAAGCCCAAAGTTGCTTTATGCAACTTGTGGGCGTGGTTATCATTGTGATAATCTATAATGTTTTGTAAAGAATAGTGTTGCTGGTCCGTTCCTAAAAAACGTGATTTAACGGCTTCGGCCGTGATCATTATTCTTTCAGCCTTTAAATCTTGGTAAGCCTGGAATAATGCAGCTTGCGATTGTTCAATGTACCCATTAATTATTCTGGCATCTTGACCGGTGCCTTTTACACGCGATTTGGCTTTGTCCCAGGAATCAATGTTTACTTTCTTTTTTAAACTAATGTTAACTCGTCTCTGGTTAACGGTTATTCTAGCAAAAATTTCGGCTTCGTTGTCTTTAGCGCGTGAAGAATTAATCCAAATTAGGATTGAAAAGGTGATGTTTGTTTTCATAGTTGTCGTCTTTTTAAGTTAAACTTTGTTTAAGACGAAAGTCAAATCAACTATGGTATTCAAATTTACTGGATTTTTATTGACCAATAAATCAATTTTTTGGTTCAAAATCACTGTGAAATTCCACCGAATTTCTAGGTATAAAATCCTAGTGTTTACAGGGGCTTTCGCAATAATTCGGTCAACAAATCGGTCAACAAAATTGATGTTTTAAATTTGTTGACCGATTTGTGAACCTAATATATGATATTTTATCATATAATTTGTCAGTCTCTAAAAATAAAACCTGAGCAAAACCTAGGATTTTATCGATTTTGCTCGATTTTGTTAGTGTTCTGGCAGAGAGGAAGGGATTCGAACCCTCGATACGTTTCCGTATACACGCTTTCCAAGCGTGCGCCTTCGACCACTCGGCCACCTCTCTAATTTAATTATTTAAGTATAAGTCAATAAGCCCTGCAGGAGCTTTAACAGTAATTTTTTTGTTTTCACGATCCACCTTTTTAATGAAATCATCAATCATTGGAATTAAAACATTTACCCCGTTAGAATCAATTTCAAATAATGGCTGTGCTGAAGAATCATTAATCCCTGTTATTATCCCCAAATAACCATAATTAACATCTTCAATATCAAAACCAATTATCTCATGAAAGTAAAATTTATTTCCTGTGAGTTTGGGAAGAAATTCAATTGGTAAATATAAACCAGCACCCATTATGGTATCCGCATCTTCTTCACTTACCATGTCTTCAAATTGAATTCTTAATTGATTTCCTTTTTGAAGTAAACTATTTTCAATAAAAAAAGGAACCAGATCATTGCCTAAAGCAACAAATACTGATTCCAAATTTTCGTAAAGTTCTGGTTCGTCTGTATCCAATTTAGCTACAACTGCCCCTTTAAAACTGTGTTTTCTTACGATTTTGCCTAAATAAAAACAATCTTCTTTACGCATTATCGAATACTACTTTTTTACGCTGTTTTTCCTTCTTCAGATGCTGCAGCTTGTGCATCATCAATAGACTCAGGTGCTTTTTCTTCAACAACTTCTGTTGCAGCTTTTGCAGCGGCTTTAGCATCTGCTTCAGCTTTAACTGCAGCATTTTCAGCTTCATTAGCAGCAGCTAAACGATCTTGATTCACTTTTACTTCAACAGCAAATGCTTTCGCTTTTGCATCAGCCTCAGCTTGTGTTAATCCAACTTTTTTAGCTTCAATTTTCTCTTCTTTCTCATCTAACCAAACTTGAAATTTTTCTTCAGCTTGTTCTTGAGTCAATGCTCCTTTTGCAACACCACCTAATAAGTGGTTTTTAAGCATTACACCTTTATAAGATAAAATTGCTTTTGCGGTGTCAGTTGGCTGAGCACCATTTTGCAACCATTTTACAGCTCCATCAATATCTAAATCGATAACAGCTGGATTTGTATTAGGATTATAAGTCCCAATTTTTTCTAAATACTTACCATCTCTTTTTGAGCGTGCATCTGCTGCTACTATCCAATAGAATGGTTTTCCTTTTTTACCGTGTCTTTGTAATCTAATTTTTACTGGCATTTGTTTTAAATTTTAAGGTACGAAACCTTGGTTATTAATTAGGGTGGCAAATATAATAAGTTAATTTCAAATAATACGCTCAATTTCAGCATATTTTAAACAAATAAACTAAATTACATAAATGCCAAAAGTAAATTTACAAATTCACTCTTATAAAATTGATAGTTTTAACTAAAGTAATACGATTGTTAATAAAATAATAGCAGATAGGAATGGCAAAATCTTTTAAATTCATACTTTTAAAAACTCATTCTTTTAAGAAATATACACTTACATGTTTTTAATATTTGACACAGAAACCACTGGTTTACCAAAAAAATGGAATTCACCAATTACAGATACTGATAATTGGCCAAGATGTGTGCAAATAGCATGGCAATTACATGACCAATATGGCAAATTAATTGAGCATCAAGACTTTCTAATAAAGCCCGATAATTTTAATATTCCTTATGATGCAGAGCAAATTCATGGTATTTCAACACAACTTGCCGAGAAAAAGGGTGAAAATTTAGAAGTAGTTTTAAACTTATTTAATGAAGCTTTATCTAAAACAACCTTTGTTGTTGGTCAAAATGTAAATTTTGATCTTAACATTATGGGCTGTGAATTTTTCCGAAAGGGAATTCAAACCAACTTAAATGATTTGCCAATTTTAGACACATGTACAGAAACTACGGCTACTTTATGTCAACTTTCTGGTGGTAGATATGGAAAATTTAAATTGCCTACATTAACAGAATTACACCAACATTTATTTCGTATTCCTTTTAAGGATGCCCATAATGCAACAGCTGATGTTGAAGCCACTACACGTTGCTTTTTTGAACTTATTAGACAGGAAATTTTTACTAAAGAAGAATTAAAAGTTTCTATTGATTATTTTGAAAATTTTAAAATTAATAACCCAAATACTGTTCAGGTTATTGGTTTAAAACATTTAAATTTAAAGAAAGAAAGTAAGAAGCTGAAAACTGCATCTGAAACTGAAATTCTAACTGTTTCAGAAGAAACCACACATGACCTTCATCATATTCATTTTTCACACCTGCATTGTCATTCAAAATTTTCAATATTACAATCAACTTCAAGCGTAAACAACCTCATTCATAGCGCTATTAAAAATAATATGCCTGCAGTTGCATTAACTGATACAGGAAATATGATGGGAGCTTATTATTTTATTCAAGAAGCTCAAACCTATAATGAATCCATTGAAGCATCTAATAAAAAAATAAAAGAAGGTCAACTTCCGAAGTCTCTTTTCAAACCTATTTTAGGATGTGAATTTAATGTATGTGAAGATCATTCAGACAAAACTCAAAAAGACAATGGTTATCAAATTGTTTTCTTAGCAAAAAACAAAAAAGGGTATCATAATTTAGCCAAAATGTCTTCCATTTCTCATACAGAAGGATTTTATTATGTTCCACGAATCGACAAAACTATTATTGATCAATACAAAGAAGATTTAATTGTACTTTCTGGAAATTTATATGGAGAAATACCCAGTAAGATTTTAAATGTTGGAGAAAATCAGGCTGAAGATGCTTTGCTTTGGTGGAAAGAAAAATTTGGAGATGATTTTTATTTGGAAATTATGCGTCATAACCAAGAGAATGAAAATCATGTTAATGATGTGCTGATTGAATTTTCAAAAAAACACGATATAAAAATTATTGCAACCAATAATACGTTTTATACAAATGAAGATGAAGCAGAGGCGCATGATATTTTATTGTGTGTAAAAGATGGTGAAAAAGTTGCAACTCCAATAGGTAAAGGAAGAGGTTACAGATACGGTTTGCCAAATAACGAATACTATTTTAAATCTCAGGAACAAATGAAAAGTTTGTTTGCAGATTTACCCGAAGCCATAACCAATACACAAGAAATAGTTGACAAAGTAGAAATCTATACTTTAAAAACAGATGTTTTACTTCCAAAATTTAATATTCCTCAAGAATTTATAAATCCTGATGATGAAAAAGATGGTGGTGTTAGAGGTGAAAATGCATATTTGAACTATTTAGCTTTTGAAGGCGCTAAAAAACGATATGGGGAAACTTTAGATGACGAAATTAAAGAACGACTAGAATTTGAATTATCTGTAATTAAAAAAACGGGATATCCTGGTTATTTTTTAATTGTTTGGGATTTCATATTAGAAGCACGTAAAATGGGTGTTTCAGTTGGCCCTGGACGTGGCTCCGCAGCTGGTTCTGCTGTAGCTTATTGTTTATGGATTACAAATATTGACCCTATTAAATATGACTTACTTTTTGAGCGTTTTTTAAATCCCGATCGTATTTCATTACCAGATATAGATATCGATTTTGATGATGAAGGGCGTCAGAAAGTGATTGATTTTGTAATTAAAAAATACGGCTCAAGTCAAGTTGCACAAATTATAACGTATGGTACTATGGCGGCCAAATCTGCTATTAGAGATACTGCACGTGTATTAGATTTACCATTAATGGACGCTGATAGAATTGCAAAATTGATTCCTGGGCTAAAATTGAATGACATTTTTGGTGAAGATGAAAAAAGTAAAGAGAAAGTTAAAGCCTTAAGGGGTGAAGAAATTGAAAATATTAAAGAGCTAAAGAAAATTGCGGAAGGAAATGGTTTAGAAGCTCAAACAATTAAACAAGCAAGAGCTTTAGAAGGGTCTGTAAGAAACACAGGAACTCACGCTTGTGGTGTTATCATTACACCTGAAAACATTTCAAATTTAATTCCAATTGCAACTGCAAAAGACTCGGATATGTATGTAACACAGTTCGATAATAATGTGGTTGAGAGCGCTGGATTACTTAAAATGGACTTTTTAGGATTAAAAACATTGACCTTAATTAAAGATACAGTCAAGATTATTAAGGCCATTTATGGTAAAGAATTAATTCCTGATGATTTCCCATTAGACGATCAAAAAACGTATGAACTTTTTCAAAAGGGTGAAACGATAGGTGTTTTTCAATACGAATCTGTTGGGATGCAAAAACATTTGAAATCTCTAAAACCAACAGAATTTGCAGATTTAATTGCCATGAACGCTCTTTATAGACCAGGGCCAATGGAATACATTCCATTATTTATCATGCGTAAAAATGGAGAAGAATCCATTGAGTTTGATTTACCAGAAATGGAGGAATCTTTAAAAGAAACCTATGGCGTTACGGTTTACCAAGAGCAAGTAATGTTACTTTCCCAAAAAATTTCCGGGTTTACAAAGGGTGAAGCTGATATGTTGCGTAAGGCTATGGGGAAAAAGATTTTTTCGATGCTCGTAAAATTAAAGCCGAAATTTATTGAAGGAGGAAAAGCAAATAACCATCCTGAAGAAATTTTAGAGAAAATTTGGAAAGATTGGGAATCCTTTGCTTCGTATGCATTTAACAAATCTCATTCAACTTGTTATGCTTATATTGCTTACCAAACTGCTTATTTAAAAGCGCATTATCCAGCAGAATTTATGGCGGCAGTTTTATCAAATAATATGAGTGACATTAAGCAGGTTACCTTTTTTATGGAAGAATGTAAACGTGCTGGAATACAAGTTTTAGGACCAGATATTAATGAGTCTTACCATAAATTTGCAGTAAATAAACAAGGAGCAATACGTTTTGGAATGGGTGCAATTAAAGGTGTTGGTGGCGCTGCAGTTGACGCTATTGTTGAAGAACGTAAAAAAAATGGCAATTTTAATTCTATTTTTGATATTACGAAACGAGTAGATTTAAGAGCCGCTAATAAAAGAGTCTTTGACGGATTGGCTTTGGCTGGCGGTTTTGATTCTTTTACAAACACCCATAGAGGTCAATATTTTGCAATTGATGAAAGCGGAGTCACTTTTATTGAAAGAGCCATTCGATACGGAAATAAATACCAAGAAAATAAAAACTCTGCTCAAATTTCATTATTTGGTGAAGCATCTGAAATTCAATTCCCTGAACCTGAAATACCGGAAGCAAAAAAATGGGGTGTTATGGAGGAACTATCAAAAGAAAAAGAGGTTGTTGGTATTTATATTTCTGGTCATCCTTTAGATGATTTTAAAACTGAAATGGATTATTATTGTACTTCCCCGGTTTCTGTATTCCAAATTCAAGATAATCTTGTAAATAAAGATTTTTCAGTTGGGGGAATTGTTACCAATGTTGAACATAAAGTTTCAAAAAACGGAAAAGGATGGGCTTTATTTACGTTGGAAGATTATTCAACTTCTTTTGAATTTAGAATTTTTAGTGAAGAATATTTAAAATTTAAACATTTTTTAGTACCTAATTCATTTTTGTATATAAAAATATTTTGCAAAAAAGGGTGGAATAATGATGTGCGAATTTCATTTACAAACATTCAATTACTGCAAGATATTTTAGAAGAATTCTCTAAAAAAATTACGTTAAACATAAATATTGAAGAAATAAACGAAAAAAATATTTCTAAAATAAATTCCATTCTAACAAATTTTAAAGGTAAAAAAATATTGAATTTTCATGTAACTGATAACAGTGAAAAATTAAAACTCACCTTACCAAGCAGAAGTTATAAAGTTGATATCTCTAACGAATTATTAGAAATTTTGAAAAAAGAACAAGTAGATTTTAAACTTAACTAAATTTAAAATAGTTATTTATTTTACACTGGTAAGTTCTCTAAATAAACTTTCCAAATTTTTATTTTTAGCATTTAAATTTAAGGTCTTTAATCCGTTATCATGTGCAAAGTCAAATACTGCAGGTCGCATATCTTTTGTTGTTTCAAAAATTAATATCCAAGATGTATCATGAATATTATTTGCCGATTTTAAATGCGGAATATTTTCTAAAAACTGTTTTTCTATTTTAAAATCAAACTCAACTTCTAGTATTTGTTCTTGATTATTTTTTAACTCTTTTAAATTTTTATCAGCAACAATTTTACCTTTATGTATTAAAATTACGCGGTCACAAATAGCATCTACTTCTTGCATAATATGCGTTGAAAACAATACCGTTTTCTCTTTCCCAACCTCTTTAATTAAATTCCTGATTTCCAATAATTGATTAGGATCCAAGCCTGTGGTTGGTTCATCCAAAATTAAAACTTCAGGGTTGTGTAACAATGCCGCAGCAATTCCAACCCGTTGTCTATAACCTTTGGAAAGCTGACTGATTTTCTTATGTGCTTCAGGTAGTAAACCAACTTTGACAATCATTTTTTCTATTTCGCTTTTTGAAATCTTGTGAATTTCGGCATGAAACTGTAAATACTCTTTTATATACATTTCTAAATATAATGGATTGTGCTCTGGTAAATACCCAATATTTTTCTGAGCTTCAATTTTATGTGTTCTAAGATCAAAATCACTAACTAAAACTTCTCCTTCAAAATCACTAATATATCCAGTTAGTATTTTCATCAAAGTAGATTTTCCCGCACCATTTGGTCCTAAAAACCCAACAATTTCTCCTTTTTTCAACGAAAAACTCACATTATTTAACGCTTTTTGCTGACCGTATGATTTAGAAACATTTTTAACTTCAATAGACATTAAGAGAGATTTTTAACAAAAATACATTTTAATTATAATTTATCGCTGACTAATAACATTGTATTCTAAAATTATTTTTAAGACCTTTGAGAAAAAAATATGGGTTGCTTTAGAGTTTTGCTATGTATTATTTTTCCTCCTTTAGCTGTTGTAGATAAAGGGTGTGGCTCTATTGTAATTGTTTTTATTTTAACCTGTTTGGGCTGGATTCCTGGAGTTATTGCAGCTTTAATTATAAATAATAACCCCAATAATTAATGAAAAACATTAAACTTCAAGAGTTAGGTTTAAAAGATTATAAAGATACTTGGGATTTTCAAGAAGAACTGTTTCAAAGCATTATCAATTTAAAAATTGACAATCGGCGAAACAACATAAACCATAAAACACCTAATTATTTTTTGTTTGTTGAACATCCTCATGTGTACACGCTTGGAAAAAGTGGCGACATGAGTAATTTGCTTTTAAATGAAGAGCAACTTACCAAAAAAGGAGCTACATTTTATAAAATAAATCGGGGAGGTGACATTACGTATCACGGTCCCGGACAAATAGTTGGTTATCCAATTTTAGACTTAGACAATTTTTTTACTGATATTCATAAATATTTACGCTTTTTAGAAGAAGTAATTATTAAAACGTTGGCTGATTACGGAATTAAATCGGAACGAAGTGCCGGTGAAACTGGTGTTTGGCTTGATGTTGGAACTCCATTTGCCCGTAAAATTTGTGCTTTAGGTGTAAGAACTAGCAGATGGGTTACTATGCACGGTTTTGCATTGAATGTTAACACCAATTTGGGTTATTTTGACAATATTATTCCCTGCGGAATTAAAGGTAAAGCAGTGACATCATTGGAGGTTGAATTAAACAAAAAAATTCCTTTGGAAGAAGTAAAAGAGAAAATTTTAAAACACTTTTCTGAATTATTTGAAGTTGAGTTTACTTAATGTCATTCCTGCGAAGGCAGGAATCTCAATGTAAATTTGTGCAAGTTATAGATTCCTGCCTTCGCAGGAATGACAAAAAAAACTTCTACCCTTTAACCTTTAACCAAAATTAATCCTCCTCATTGTAATACACTTTGTAAAACTTCATCTTCTTCTCTTCATCATATCCTTTTTCTAAATATTCGCTCGCTGCTTCTGGCGCATCAATATCTAGTTTTATCTGAATATTGGTATCAAGCTTAATCTCAGTTTTTATTTTCTGCTTCTGTTTTTTCAACACCACATCAGAAACTGCAAACTGATTTCTGATAAGCACATCATTTAACGTTTCAAATTGCTTTTTATAATCGTCGAATTTTTCCTTTTTTTCGTTATCATCTTCAAAAAGCGCTTCTTTAAAATCGTTGATATTTATAGATTCATTTTCTTTAAAAAAGTCGACTGTTTTAGCTAAAAATTTACTTTTTTCGTGTACACCAAAATCTTCCTTTATAACTTCATCTGAAAAGTCTTTGCACATTTCAATGTAGTTTTGAGTATGGTGATTATTGTCATCGGCATATTTCACATTCAAAAAGTTTTTTATCCAATATTGTGCATCGTAATTATTGGTATCAATGCTTAAAACCACTTTTCCTTCAGCATCAGTAGTATTAATTATTAAACAACCTTTATCTAACTTTTTTGTGCTAATTCCTTTTTGTACAGCAACATCTAAACTATTGCTATCCATATATGTCTGAAAAAAATCAATCTTATTTTCAATTTTAAAAATCCCTATTGCCTGTGTAATTATTTCTTTATATTCAACATCTTCAAACAACGCAACAATAACATCTCCAATTTTAATTTGTGCAGAATTTGATTGTTCAAATAAATGATTTACAATATGTTTTGAAACTTCAACAAAGGTAGTTTCATCTGAAAAAATTTGAGATGTGTAATTATTTATTTCATTTAATTCAATATTCGCGTGATGATTAAATCGGAAGCTTTCAATAACATTTCCAAATGGTTTTAACAAAAAAGGAACCATTAAATGGTAGCTGTCTTCATCAAAAGTGATTGCGTTTTCAGAAAAAATATTTTTGGCACTGTTAAACTTATTTCCAACTTTATGTATGATAAATTTTGAAATAGCAGCTCGGTTTCTTTTAATCATTTTTTAATTTATTTTGAACGCAAATGTATCATTTTTAAAAATGATTTTAAATAAACTAAAGTGCTAATTTTAATTGTTCGGGTAGTAATTTAAAAGATTTTCTATGGTGGTTTGTAATGCCAAATTCTAGAATAGCATTTCGATGCTCTTTAGTTGGATAGCCTTTATTTTTCTTCCAAAGATATTCAGGAAATTCTAAATCAATTTTTTTCATAAAATCATCTCTATAGGTTTTAGCCAAAACAGAAGCCGCAGCAATACTCATAAATTTAGCATCTCCTTTTACAATTGTTGTATGAGGGATGTTTTTAAAAGGTTTGAATTTATTTCCATCAACAATAATGTGCTGGGGAATTATTGTGAGTTTTTCAATAGCTATATGCATTGCTAAAATAGAAGCCTGCAAAATATTTATTTCATCTATTTTATCTTGAAAAACAAAACCAACAGCAAAAGCCAACGCATTTTCTTCAATAAAAGGTCGAAGTTGCTCTCGTTGCTTTTCTGTTAATTGTTTCGAATCATTTAAAAAAGGATGTTCAAAATGAGCAGGTAAAATAACTGCTGCTGCAACTACCGGACCTGCTAAACAACCTCTCCCCGCTTCATCTGTACCAACTTCAACAACATTTATTAAATACTGATTTTTAAGACTCATACACTAAAAATAACTAACAAATTTAATATTAATTCTATTAACAATTTACTATTACATAGTTCGTTCAAATATTTTACCTTTGCCTCTTAATGTGTTTTATGAAAAAAATATTTTTAATAGTATTCTTAACTCTTTTTACTTTTAGTGCTTTTGCGCAAAGAACAAAAATTTTAGGTACTGAAGGTCAATTGTTTAAAAGTGATAGTACTTCATTTCAAAATGAAGTAGAAATTAAATTAGATGGAACTACAAAATATACCGATTATAAAATTATTTCTGTAACCAACGACACTACCGTTATTGATACAACTTTAACGCTAAAAAAAGATTTTAAATTCAATTATTTAAGAAAAGATGATTTTGAATTAATTGCATTTCATAATCAAGGTCAAACATTTAATAAGCTCGGTTATAATTTCGAAAATTCTTCTTTAATTCCTAGTATAGGAGCAAGTTCAAAACACTATAATTATTATAAAGTTGAAGATATTAATTATTACTATGTTCCTACACCAAGTACAGAGATAATGTACAGAACAGGTTTGGAGCAAGGTCAGGTTTTAGATGCATTTTTAACCATGAATACTTCACGACAATTTAATTTTTCATTTTCTTATAAAGGATTACGCTCCTTAGGAAAATACAGAAACGCTTTAGCAAGTCATGGAAATTTTAGAAGTACTTTTAATTACCACTCGAAAAACAAAACCTATTTTTTGAAAGGTCATTTTTCTTCATTTGATATATTGAACAACGAAAATGGAGGATTAACACAACAATCTATCGGTTATTTTGAAAATAATGATTCCAATTATACTGAAAGAGCAAGGTTGGAAGTAAATTATACAAATGCCAATAATTTATTTGAAGGTAAACGTTATTATATGGATCAAACGATAACGTTATTTTCTAAAAAAACTAAAATTGAAAATCACAATACAGAGGTTAGCAATCGTTTTAAAAAATATAATTTTTACCTGAAAAGAATTGAATTTTTAAAGAAAGATACTGTCAATGATAATTCAAAAATGATTGATTCTATAGCTGTTTTGGCTTCTTTAAGTAAAACGGATTCTTCCCAATTTAAATCAGTTCATAAAAACTTATTGTTCGATTTTAAGTTAGGGCATTCATTTATGTATGAAACACAGCATTATAGATTTAATCAAACAGCTGCAAATACAATTTTTGGTGATGCTTTTAATTCAACCATTTCAGACCATACTTCTTATCAAAAATCAAATAATCAAGTTTATTTGCAATTAAATTCACCCATTGTTGGAAGTCTTAAAGCAAAAGCTAATTATTTTACTTATAACTATCACTACAACAGTATTTTATATTATAACACTCAAACAATTCCTGATAAATTAAAGGGAAATGCTATTGCCGTTGGAGCAGATTGGGACACTAATTATGGTAATATTTATTTAAATGCAGATGCTTCCTCAATTATCACCGGAGATTTAACCGGTAGTTCTATCAAAGCTTCAATCAGTTTCAAGAAAGACAGTATTTTTAGTTTTAAAGGTTTTGCCGAAATCACCACAAAATCGCCTGATTTTAATAAACTGTTATTTCAAAGTGATTACAAAGATTACAACTGGCAAAACAATTTTAAAAATGAAGATCTTAAAATAATTGGCGCTGAAATTAATTTTACTAAATGGGGATCTATTGAAGCAAGTTATAATTTAATTGATAATTATACTTATTTTAATGAAAATTCAACACCTGTTCAGGCAAATGAGACTTTAAATTATTTAAAATTAAAAGTTAATAATGCCGTAACATTTAGAAAATTCACTTTAGAAAACACGGTTCAATACCAAACTGTTCCCAAAGGAGAATCCTTTTTTAATGTGCCCGAATTGATTACAAGAAATACATTATACTTTTCAAGCTTCGTTTTTAAAGGAAGCCCTATGTATTTACAAACTGGTGTAACATTTAAATACTTTACAGCATTTAAAGCAAACGCTTACAATCCTTTATTAAGTGAATTTGTATTACAAAACACTACAGATATTGGAAATTTTCCTTTACTCGATTTTTTTGCAAATGCTCAAATTCAACGAACTCGAATCTATTTAAAAGTGGAAAACTTTAGTGCAAGTTTTACTGGCAGAAAATATTATGCTGCACCAAATTATCCTTATAGAGATTTAACTGTTCGGTTTGGCTTGGTTTGGAATTGGTTTATTTAATTTCCTATCCTAAATCCTTTCCAAAGGAAAGGACTTGTTTTGTGGACAGTTTTATCTTTAAAGTTATTTGATAAATATTGAGAAAAGAATAATTTTTTGCCTATTGCCTATTTTTTTAACTTTAAACTTTCGACTTATTAGTTACCATCTGTCTGATTTTTATTTGAAAAGCAGCAAAAGTCAAAGTCATAATTGGACTTAACCAGTTAAAAACTGCATAGAAAAAATATTCATGAACACCAACACCTAAAACACTTGATTGGTAGGCGCCACAAGTGTTCCAAGGAATTAAAACTGATGTTACTGTTCCAGTATCTTCCAAAGTTCTACTTAAATTTTCAGGAGCTAAATTTCTGTCTTCAAAAGCTTTTTTAAACATTTTCCCTGGTATTACAATCGCCAAATATTGATCTGAAGCAATTGCATTTAAACCAATGCAACTCATAGCTGTACTAAAAAACAACCCAAAAATTGAAGTTGCCGTTTTCAATAAAGCTTTTGTTATTTTTGCCAATGCACCTATAGCATCCATTACCCCTCCAAAAACCATTGCACAACAAATAAGAAATATGGTCCAAAGCATTCCTTTCATTCCTCCAGAACTAAAAAGTTCATTTAATTTTTCATTATCAGTTACAATTTCAGTATCCACAAAAACAGCATTAAAAATTGACTTTCCCTTTGAAGAAGATAAACTACTTAAAATCTCAGGCTGAAAAATAAAGGCAAATACCCCTGCTAAAACAACACCAACACCTAAAGCAATTAAGGGTTTTGTTTTGGTTACAATAAGAATAATAACCGCAACAGGCACTAAAAATAGGTATGGTGAAATATTAAAAGTATTATTTATAGAGTGTAACAAACCACTTACATCTGTAGTTCCAGTAGTTTCAATATTAAAACTTAGTACGGAAAAAACAATTAATGTAATAATATAAGTTGGCACCGTTGTATAGGTCATATAACTAATATGTGTAAACAAATCAGTTCCCGCCATTGCAGGTGCTAAATTTGTGGTATCACTTAATGGTGACATTTTATCTCCAAAATAAGCTCCAGAAATCACCGCTCCGGCAATCATTCCTGTTGGGATTCCTAAAGCTGTGCCAATGCCAACCAATGCAATACCAACAGTTGCAGATGTTGTCCAAGAACTCCCTGTTGCAATGGAAATTAGGGATGCAATAATTACAGATGCTGGTAAAAATATTGTTGGGTTTAATACCTGAAGTCCGTAATAAACCATCGCTGGAATAACACCGCTTACCAACCAAGTACCTGCTAATGCACCAACTAAAAATAAAATTATAATTGGAACAAAAACACTTTTTAAGTTTTCCCAAATTTCATTAAACATAATAATTATAGAAACTTTATTTAAAAAGCCAACTATTGATGCAAAAACACCCCCTGCTAATAAAATAAATTGATTTGAATACTCTCCTAATAGTTCACCTCCAGCAAAAAAAATGTTATATGCTAGCATACACATTAATAAAACTACTGGAATAAGTGCTTCCCAAATACTTAATTCTTTATTTTGAATTATTTTTTGATTTTCAATTTCTATTTCTGATAAGTTATTATTGTCCTGCATTCAAATCTTTTTTTAGAAATGTAATGATACGTAAATTTGAAACCTTTTGCAACTAAAAAAGCCTCTCTCGAAATGAGGAAGGCTTTACTTAGTTTGAAAATAGTTATAATAAAAATCGACCTACTTCAAAAAATATATTTTATTTTAAAACGCCTACTTGAGTCATGCATTTACGCATAGCTCTGTAAGTACGTTCAATATCATTATCCAAACCAATGGAGAATCTTATAATTCCATCTGAGAGTCCCATTTCCAATTGTTCTTCCTGAGGAATTTCCGAAGAGGTACTTGTTCCTGGTGCACTAAATAATGTTTTATAAAACCCTAAACTTACTGCTAAATATCCTAAATTTTCATGTTGCATCAGTTCCATTAACTCATTGGCTTTTTCTAAATTACCAACATCAATAGTCATAACTCCCCCAAAACCATATTCTTCATTGTTCATAGTTTTAAAAAGTTGGTGATCTTTGTGACTTTTTAATCCAGGATAAACCACTTTTAATCCATCTTTTTCAAAATGTTCAGCTAAATACAATGCATTTTCGCTGTGTTTTTTCATTCTAACATGAAGAGATCTTAGATTTTTTAAAATACTTGCTGCACGTAAACTATCCATCACAGGACCTAATAACATAGCTGCTCCATTATTTACATTTCTCAAGCTATTTATAAAGTCATTCGTTCCGCAAACTACTCCACCAACTGTATCATTAGTACCATTTATAAATTTAGTTAAACTATGAATGGTTACATGAGCACCCAATTTTTGAGGTGAAATCATTAACGGCGAAAATGTATTATCAATTACAAGCAGAATTTGATGCTTTTCAGCAATTTTAGCTAAGGCTGGTATATTTGCAATTTCTAACAATGGATTACTAATTGATTCGCAATAAATCATCTTCGTATTTTTTGTAATGGCTGCTTCCACTTTTTCTAAAGAAGTAATATCTATAAATGAAGTTTTAATGTTTAATTTTGGAGCAAAATTCTTTAAGAACGCATAGGATCCTCCATAAATTGTTCTTCCTGAAACAATATGATCTCCTGCACCACAAACCTGAAGAAATGTTGAAGTAATGGCCCCCATTCCTGAAGCTGCAACATTTGCTGTTTCTGTAAATTCCATTGCAGCCAGTGCTTCGCCTAAATATAAGTTACTTGGACTGGAATGACGAGAATATAAGTAGCAACCTTCTGCATGACCTTCAAATGTATCAAGCATTGTTTTTGCATGTAAAAAAGTATAAGTAGCTGAATCTGAAATAGATGGATTAACTCCTCCAAATTCTCCAAAATATTGTAAATCTTGAATCTTGTTTGCTGGTTTATTACTCATAATAAATAATTTTATATAAAATTAGCAAATAACAATTTAATAAACTGCATTATATTCATATAACAGATTTTTTTACTGTATGTTGATATTATTTTAGTTTACAACTCTTTGTATTTAAATATTTTTATATATTTTTAGAAAAATTTACTGACAATGATTTCATTAGATGCTATAGATAAACAAATTCTTAATTTTCTTCAAAAAAATTCAAAAGCTAACGTTAAAGAAATTGCTTTAAAAATTGGCTTAACTCAAACTCCAACTTATGAACGTATTAAAAGAATGGAGAAAAATGGTGTTATTCAAAAATATGTGGCAGTATTAAATAAAGAGAAAGTTGGATTTAATGTTGAAGTATTTTGTCAGGTTTCTTTATTGGTACATTCTAAAGAATTGATTACAAAATTTGAAAATGCTGTACAGAAACTAGATGAAGTCGTAGAGTGTTTTCACGTAGCGGGTAATTATGATTATTTGCTAAAAGTAATTGTTAAAGATATGAACAGCTATCAACTTTTTTTGAAAAATAAATTGTCTGTTTTAGATTCAATCAGCAACGTGCAGAGCACATTTGTAATGACTTCCACAAAAGAAAATATTCTTTTAAAATTGACATAAAAAAAAAGTCCAAATTTTTCAATTTGGACTTCAAAAGTTATGAATAAACTCTTACATTTCTGATACGATAGTAACTTGTAAATCGAATTCATCATTTACAAATTTATCCTTCAAATCATTAAAAAAAGATTTTGACTTGTATTTTACATTAAAATCTGCTCTGTTAATTTTAATAGTTTCACTTGTTAAAGTAACTGAATTATCACTTACAGTAACAGAAGCTGAAAAAGTAATTTGTTTGGTGATATCTTTAATGGTTAAATCCCCTGTAATTTGATTTTTACCATTAACCATTTCGCTTTTAGTAATTTCAAATTTTGATGTTGTATACGTTTCAACTTCGAAAAAATCTTCTGATTTTAAATGACCTTCCAATTTTGCACTTCCATCTTCATCTTTAATTGATGACATATCTGCAACAAAAGAACCTCCTTTTAAGTTTTTTCCATCCATTTTTAAATCACCAGATAACAAATTAATTGTTCCTGCATGCGAACCTGTTGGTTTGTAACCTTTCCATTTGATTGCTGAACTTGTAACTTTTGCTTGTGATTTGTTTACTATTATTTCTTTTACTCCTACAAATGACATTGAAATTAATGCAATTGCAGCAACTAAAATTATTGTTTTCTTCATTTTTGATTTATTAAATTAATTAGTAATACATACAATAGTAGTCAAATTTGGCGATTACTTACAAATTTTGTTTTTACTTTAATATTTTTTTAACATTAAAATTATTCCAAACCAATCCTGTCCTAAATAAATTTTGGACACACTAAATTAAACCATTTTGCTGGTTTATTGCATTGTTTTTGCTGAATTTCAAAAAAGAACCCCTTGTATATATTTATTTGGCGGAGGTTGTTCCTTTGCAAAGGGATTATCTAGCCATTTGTGCAGATCTACTTTAACAA
>Ga0209231_1000119_pt1 | contig 57706 bp, 54 predicted proteins | sample Deesub45470m_DNA_FD_188086 | JGI IMG/M metagenome (GOLD analysis project Ga0209231, IMG submission 188086) | Deep subsurface microbial communities from North Pacific Ocean - 450_OLKR46/470m Metagenome (SPAdes) (version 2) | ecosystem: Environmental > Terrestrial > Deep subsurface > Unclassified ... | reverse complement strand
GGGCACTTCGTGATACATGTTGAATATTTCGCCTTCATCCAGCCCCAGACTCTCCACGATGTACTGGTAGGCATGGGTGTGGATCGCCTCCTCGAAGGCCTGGCGCAGCAGGAACTGACGGCATTCCGGGTTGGTGATGTGACGATACGAACCCAGCACGATGTTGTTCGCCGCCAGACTGTCCGCGGTGGTGAAGAAACCCAGATTGCGCTTGACCAGACGGCGCTCGTCGTCAGACAGCTTGTCGCTCTTCCACAAGGCGATGTCCGCCGTCATGTTCACTTCCTGCGGCATCCAGTGATTCGCGCAGGCGGCCAGGTACTTTTCCCAGGCCCATTTATATTTGAAGGGAACCAGCTGGTTCACGTCCGCATTGCAGTTGATGATGCGCTTGTCTTCCACGCGGATGCGGCCGGTGGATGCCGTCGCAGGCATCGTCACAGGCGTCGTCACCGGCGCAAACGCAGGCGTCTTGACAGGCGCAGTATTAAAATGACCTGTCACACCCGCAGGCGCCACAGTTGGCTTGATTTCTTCGTCAAATGTCAGCATTTTGTTTCCTTAAATTTAGTAGTGAGTCGTGAGTGGCAAGTGGTAAGTCGCAAGTAAGCAGGTTTTGCACTCACCACTTTCCACTCACCGCTTTACTGACAGGCTTCGCACTCTGGATTGTGGCTCCACCATTATTTAACTTTTGGTGTCGCCGAAACCCGGAATTCGAGCATGTTACTGACACGCCTCACATTCCGGGTTGTCAATCGAGCAGAATTGCGTCTCCTGTACTTCGCCCACTGCCACCGCATTCAGCGCACCCGCGCGCCCGGTGGACTTCTCGGCCGAGGTCGCTCCCATCGTGCGCAGATAATAGGTGGTCTTCAGGCCGCGCACCCAGGCCAGCTTGTAGGTGTCATCCAACTTGCGACCGGACACGCCCGCCATGTAGATATTCAGGGACTGCGCCTGATCTATCCACTTCTGACGACGCGACGCGGCCTCGATCAGCCAGCCAGGTTCGACCTCGAACGCCGTGGCATACAGACTGCGCAACTCGGCCGGCACACGGTCGATTTTCGCCAGGCTGCCGTCGAAATATTTCAGGTCGGAGATCATCACCTCATCCCACAAGCCCAGCTCCTTCAAATCGGCGACCAGATTGTCGTTGATCACGGTGAATTCACCGGACAAATTCGATTTCACAAAAATGTTCTGGTAAGTCGGCTCTATGCAAGCCGATACGCCGATGATGTTGGAGATCGTCGCGGTCGGGGCAATCGCCACGCAATTGGAATTGCGCATGCCGTAATGTGCGATGCGGGAACGCAGCGCGTCCCAGTCCATGCTGACCGAGTTGTCCACTTCGACATAGCCGCCGCGCTCTTCGCGCAACATATCCAGCGTATCCTGAGGCAGGATGCCGCGATCCCACAGGCTGCCTTTATACGAAGCGTAACGGCCGCGCTCCTCTGCCAGCTCGGTGGAGGCCCAGTATGCGTAGTAGCACACCGCTTCCATCGAACGGTCGGCGAATTCTACCGCCGCCTCGGAAGAGTACGCGGTGCGCAACTGATGCAGACAATCCTGAAAACCCATGATACCCAGACCGACCGGACGGTGTTTGAGGTTGGAATTGCGCGCCTTGGCGACCGCGTAATAGTTGATGTCGATCACGTTATCCAGCATACGCATCGCGGTGTTGACGGTGCGACGCAGCCTGTCATGGTCGATCTGGCCGGCACGTTCGTGCCCCTTGGGATAGAGGTGCGCCGGCAGGTTAACCGATCCCAGATTGCACACGGCGATCTCATCCTCACTGGTGTTCAGCGTGATCTCGGTACACAGATTGGAGCTGTGCACCACGCCGACATGCTGCTGCGGCGAACGGATATTGCAGGGGTCCTTGAAAGTGATCCACGGGTGACCGGTTTCGAACAGCATGGTCAGCATCTTGCGCCACAGACTGGCCGCCTGCACCGTCTTGTACAGCTTGATTTCGCCGCGCTCGGCGCGCGCCTCGTAGGCGACGTATGCCTGCTCGAAACCCTTGCCGAACAGGTCGTGCAAATCCTTCACGTCGGAAGGCGAGAACAGCGTCCAGTTGCCGCCTTCCATCACGCGCTTCATGAACAGGTCGGGAATCCAGTTGGAGGTATTCATGTCATGCGTGCGGCGACGGTCATCGCCGGTGTTCTTGCGCAAGTCGAGGAACTCTTCGATGTCCAGATGCCAGGTTTCCAGATAGGCGCACACCGCGCCCTTGCGCTTGCCGCCCTGATTGACCGCGACCGCCGTATCGTTCACTACCTTGAGGAATGGCACCACGCCCTGTGACTGTCCGTTGGTACCCTTGATGTGCGCACCCAGCGCACGCACCGGCGTCCAGTCATTGCCCAGACCGCCGGCAAATTTGGCCAGCAGCGCATTTTCCTTGATCGCCTCGTAGATCCCGTCCAGGTCATCTTCCACGGTGGTCAGATAACAGGAAGAGAGCTGCGAACGCCGTGTACCGGAATTGAACAGCGTCGGTGTGGAACACATGAAGTCGAAGCCGGACAACAGGCGATAAAACTCGATCGCGCGCGCCTCCCTGTCGATCTCGTTCAATGACAGTCCCATCGCGACACGCATGAAGAACACTTGCGGCAATTCGATACGCGTTTCCTCTATGTGCAGGAAATAGCGGTCGTACAAGGTTTGCAGGCCAAGGTAACCGAATTGCAGATCGCGCGACGCATCCAGCTCGGCCGCCAGACGCGGCAGGTCGTATCCCGCCAGGCGTTCATCCAGCAGCTCGGCAGCTATGCCGCGCTTGATATATTTGGGGAAGTATTCCACATAGCGCGCATCCATGTCGGCTGGTGTCACTTCTTCGCCCAGCACCTCACAGCAGATATTGTTCAACAACAGTCGCGCCGTAACAAAGTTATATGCCGGCTCATTCTCGATCAACGCACGCGCCGACAGAATCAGGCATTTGTGCACCTCATGCATGGGCACGCCATCGTACATATCCTTCAGGGCGCTGCGTATGACCTTTTCCGCATCGACCACGTCGCCCAGACCCGCACAGGCGGATTGCACCAGAACAGTGAAACGGTCCAGATCCAGCGGACGCACCACACCGTCTTCGCCGGTGACGCTTATGATGTGAACCGGCTCCTGCGTTCTGGATTTGGCACGTGAGCGTGAATGTTCTTCGCGATACAACACATAGGCGCGCGCAACATCATGTTCGCCGGAGCGCATCAGGCCCAATTCGACCTGATCCTGAATATCCTCGATATGCAGCGTGCCGCCATGTGGCTGACGGCGCATCAACGCGCTGACCACCCCGTCCGTGAGTTGCTCGACGATCTCGCGGATACGCGCGGAAGCCGCACCCTGCCCACCGCTCACGGCGATAAACGCCTTGGTCAGTGCAACAGAAATTTTTGCCGGCTCAAACACCACCACCGAACCATTGCGGCGAATAACCTTGTATTGATCAAATTGCTGCCCCGCAGGAGCAACAGCATGGGCAGACGAAAAAGAGGCGGTGGCGCTATAAGCAGCGGAATTTGGCATGGACATATCCCTGAGGGTTGGCTAATCGGAAGTTACTCAAAACCACTATATATAGTATTTTTTTTAGCGGCGAGCGCTGATTGTAGTGTTATGAATAAATTTTGCAAGCGGAAAAAATCGCCCGTTCAGAGCGTAATCAAGGCTGCGCGGATAAACCAAAAGAAAACAAGGAGTAGCGAATAAGAGCTGATACCCTACTTGACGGATAATTTGACGAGATAACGCAGCCAGTCAAAACAGGGACCGGGATCGGTCTTGCGGTCGGGGGCAATGTGGCTGTGACCGGCGATGCCACGGATGGGGAAGACTGCGCGCAAGGTCAGGGTCAGCTGATGCAGCACGGCGTACTGCGCATCGGTGAACGGCACAGAGTCCGTACCCTCCAGTTCGATGCCGACAGCAAAATCATTGCAGCGCGCCCTGCCCTGCCAGACGGATACACCCGCATGCCAGGCACGCTGCAAAACGGATACAAACTGTATCAGCTGTCCGTCGCGGCGAATATAAAAATGGGACGACACCCGTCCTTCGGGTATCGTCCGGTAATACGGGTGCGCATCCCTGTCCAGCGTGTTGGTGAACAGACACTGCACGCCGTCACCGCCGAACTCTCCGGGTGGCAGGCTGATGTTGTGTATCACCAGCAGATCGATGCCGCCCTCAGTCCGCGCATCAAAATTGGGGGAGGCCAGATGCTCACAGCCTTGCAGCCAGCCCGTCTCAAGCAGGTCGCGCAGCGATTCGTTCGAGTCAATCTGCATCGTCTGTACCGTTCGGACTCTTGATGCCCAGCCTGTCCATACGGTAACGCATGGTGCGGAAAGTCAGCCCCAGCAGCCTGGCGGCGGCGGTGCGATTAAAGTTGGTCTGCTGCAAGGCCTCCAGCAGCGCTTCTTTCTCGACCCGGTCCAGATAATCCGGCAGCGGATATTTGTCGCTTACCTCGCCCGCCCCGGATTGATTACACTCCATCGGGGTCAGGTGCAAATCCTGCACCGTGATCAGTCCGCCAGAACACAAGGCCAGCGCGCGCTCGATGATATTCTCCAACTCGCGAACATTCCCCGGAAAATCATATCGTTGCAGCACATTCAAGGCTTCGTCGGCAAAACGTACCGGCGCGCCCGCACGCAATCGTTCCAGCGTTTTCCCGGCAATTTCCGCAATATCGTCACGCAGTTCGCGCAGCGCCGGCATCTGTATGGGAATGACATTCAAACGATAATAGAGGTCCTGACGAAACTGCCCCTGCTTCACGCGTTCGGCCAGATCGTTATGCGTCGCACTGATGAGGCGCACATCCACCTCTTCTTCGGTAGTCGCACCCACTTTGCGGACGCGCTTCTCCTGTATTGCGCGCAACAGCTTGACCTGCATGGCCAGCGGCAAATCCGCCACCTCATCGAGAAACAGGGTTCCGCCGTTCGCAGCCTGAAAAAAGCCGTCCCGATCTTTTTCCGCCCCGGTGAATGCGCCTTTCTTGTAACCGAAGAATTCACTCTCCATCAGATTTTCAGGAAGCGCTCCGCAGTTCACCGCAATCATCGGTTGTTCGGCACGCGGCCCGCTTTGCACGATCAGTCTTGCAGCCAATTCCTTACCACTGCCCGATTCGCCGCTGATGTACACCGGCGCCTGACTGCGCGCTACGCGCTCGATCAGGTCACGCACCTTCTGCATCGCCGGAGCATGCCCCAGCAGCATCTTATCGCCCGGCACACGCGGCGACGGCAGATTCAGCGCGGACTTTACCAGGGTGCGCAATTGTTCCAGCGAGAGCGGTTTGGCCAGGTAATCGAAGGCGCCCGCCTTGAGCACGGTGATGGCGTTTTCCATGTTGCCATGCGCGGTAATCACCGCAACAGGCACATCCAGATTGTTCTGCGCAATGTAGCGCACGACTTCCAGCCCGTCGCCGTCCGGCATGCGCATATCCGTCAGGCACAGATCGTAATGACACCCGGCCAGCCTAGCCAGGGCCTCGCGCACGTTAACCGCCTTATCCACAACCAGGCCCATTTTGAGCATGGCCATTTCCAGCAACTCCAGGATATCCGGCTCGTCATCCACCAGCAGCACGCGGGCCGTTCTGTTCCGTTCTTCCTGCAAGCTGTCGCGTCTCGTTTTTTGGTTATCTGCCATGCTCACGCCCCGGTCTTTTTCCAAGCCGCCTCTCTCCAAAAGTAATCTGAAAGCGCGCACCAGACTTGTGCGCGGCCTGCTCATGATATTCCAGCCATGCGCCATTCGCTTCGCACAACTCGCGTGCGATATACAAGCCCAGCCCCGTTCCCTGCTCTGCGGTAGTAAAAAACGGCTCGAACAATCGCGCCTGATTCTCCGCCGAGATGCCAGGGCCATCATCCTGCACATCCAGTATCACCCGCCCATGCTCGACACCCAACAGCAACGCAAGACTGCCCGGCAATTTTTTCCCGTAATGCAGACCGTTACTGCACAAGTTCCACAACACCTGGCGCAAATGCCCCTTGTCAAAAGTGACCATACTGACCTGCTCAGCCTGCAACACCAGCACACCGTGGGTGACCCGTTCGGACTGGACGAACTCATCGACAAACACCCGCAGCAGCACCGCCAGATCAAACGTCTCGGACTGCGCGCGGTCGCGCCGATTCAGCTGCATCACATCTTGCACGATGCGGTTGATGCGTTGGGTGTTATCCCTGATCAACTGCAATAACCGCTCCTGCCGCACATTGCCCGGCTCTTCCTGCAGCAATTCAGTCGCATAGCTGATGGCTGACAGGGGATTGCGCACCTCATGAGCCAGATTCGCCGTCAGACGCCCCAGCGCGGCTAATTTGATTTGCTGTGCTTCTGCCTGTACATGCTGCATATCCTCCAGGAATATGACCGCACCCTGCGCCACATCGCGTTCCACACCGATAAATCTCAATCTTGCCTGCAAACCGCCATCCAGCTGTATCGTATCGCGACTGCTGAATGTTGCGTTCTTCCATAACAGGTACTGCCCGTAAAGCAGCGGAAAACTGTCAGCCAGCCTGCCTGCCGAGGCCTCGGTGTTATGCAGCAAACGGGCAGCGCTGGGATTCATCTGCATGATATTGCCGTGCTCATCCACCACCAGCACGCCATCATACATATCCCTCATTACCAGGCGATTCGCTTCCGCCATGCCGATCAAATCACGGCCTCGTCGCTGTGCCAGTTTCTGGTTAACCAGCGCATATTTGGCCAGCTTGTGCGCCAGCCCGGCCACCGCAAAATAAGATACGCACAGCAAACCGACCTGAATATATTGGGTGATCGGTGCTTCGTCGTGCCACACGGCGAAGGTATGTTCCAGTAACGCGGCGATGCTGGCCAGTGCTGCAAAAAACAAAGTGTCACGGCCACGGCTGATGATACCCGCGACAGCCAGCGAAACCATGATCAACAGGCCGACGCTGCTGTGTATTCCGCCGCTGGCATGCGCCAGCACGGTCAGAACGACAATATCGCTGCACACCTGCATGGCCAATTGCCATGAAAACTGCAACCAGCGCATGCGCAGCGGAATAAAGGACAGCATCACGACGGCCGCGTATAACCAGGCCGTCATCACGAATAGCCGTCCTTTTTCTGAGCCGAACAGGTCTTCAGCGTCAAAGGCCAAAGCAATAAAAAAGATGAAGCCGGCTAAGGCCAGACGATAAAGATTGAAATAATTCAGCGAACGCCAGAAATCGGCGGGTATGACATCATCGGCTTTGACGTGCAATTCGCGCAGCGATACGTCCGACCCGGGCTCCCCGTTCAACTTTTCGCCCAGCAAGGGAAGAGCGGGTTGCGCACCCCCCTCAGGGAAACGGGCATGGCGCGCTTCCTCGGAAGAAACGGCATCTTTGCCATACATGTCAGAATGCGCACCCAATATACGACCAGACTATTTCAGGTGTGCGTCGCGATGCTCAACACAACAATACTGCTGATCCTCTGCCTGTATGCTTTCCCCTGCGGGCAGATGCACGCCGCAATGTGCGCAACGCACCATATCCTCGGCAACAGCCTGTTTTTTTTGAGGCACCTTCTTGCGATAGACTTTGAACAGCAGATATACCAGCGCTGCAATGGCCAGCAGAAATATCAGACGACTCATGGCAGAGTACCCCCGTTGCGGATGGATGTGACTGTCGGCATAGAACAGGCTGTCAGGCTGGGCTACACCCCGTTAAAATTCCCGCGTGGCAGCAAAGTGCGCCAGTTTTACCAGTGATTGTTTTTGCTCGGAATCAGCCAGCACATCAATGGCTGCACAGGCATATTCCACCTCGCGCAGCGCCTGCAGGCGGGTAAAGTCCAGCGCGCCCGTGGCATGTATGATCTTCAGCACCTCGGCGAACTTACCGACATCGCCCTGCTCAATCGCCGCACGCACCAAGGCTGCCTGCTCGGGCGTGCCGTGCTGCATGGCATAAATCAGCGGCAGGGTAGGCTTGCCCTCGCTCAGATCATCGCCCAGATGCTTGCCCGTTTCGATTTCGTCGGCCGAGTAATCCAGCACATCGTCCACCAGTTGAAAGGCCGTGCCCAGATGCATGCCATATTTGGCGACGGCTGCTTCATCGGCATCGGAAGCGCCAGCCAGAATCGCGCCCAGACGCATCGCCGCCTCGAAGAGCTTGGCCGTCTTGTAATGAATCACGCGCATGTAATTGTCGGCATCCACATCGGCATCGTGGCAATTGAGCAGTTGCAACACCTCGCCCTCGGCGATCACATTGGTTGCATCTGCCAGCGTCTGCATCACACGCATCTCGCCGACCTCGACCATCATCTGAAACGCCCGCGAGTACAGAAAATCGCCAACCAGCACACTGGCCGCATTGCCGAATAAGGCATTTGCCGTCTCGCGCCCGCGACGCAGACCGGATTCATCCACCACGTCGTCGTGCAGCAGGGTCGCGGTATGAATGAATTCGACCACCGCAGCCAGATCGTGATGATGCGTGCCCTGATAGGAAAATGCCTGTGCAGACAACACCACCAGGGCCGGGCGCAGCCGTTTTCCGCCGCTGTTGATGATGTATTCACCGACTTGATTGACCAGCAGCACTTCCGAGTGCAGGCGGTTACGTATCACCCGATCCACTGCCGCCATATCGGCCGCGAGCAATTGTTTGAGATTATCCAAAAACACGATCCATCCTAGAAGATTACTATCAGCTGGCGGTGGCAACCGCACCGGATCACGCGCTGACGAATCGCGCATTGTCGCATAAAAAGCTGTTTAACCGTATACGCCTGACTTATCGCTACGCCACAAATACAGGCCGATCAGCACGCCCACTGCACTCAGCAGCAACACATAATGTGCCGGTGCCAGCGGATCAAACGGCAAGAGCAGACTCACCAGCACCGGTGTCAGTCCGCCGAATACCGCATAAGCCACGTTATAGGAGAAAGACAAGCCGGAGAATCGAACCACAGCCGGGAATGCGCGTACAGCCACGCCGGGAATCACCCCGATCACGCCGACGAAAAAACCGCACAGCGCATAGAGCGCATTGATGTGCTGGTGGGAGACGGACATCTGGCTGTAGAGCAGCATCGATGTATAGCCCAGCATCACACAGCCCGCCATCAGTACCCGCCCCGGACCGAAGCGGTCAGACAATACACCGAATACGATGCAGCCCAGGCTCAGGAACAGGGTGGCGATGCTGTTAGCCTGCAAAGCCACCGTAGCCGGGATGGCATACAGTTTTTGCAACATTATCGGCGTCATCAATATCATCACGATGATCGCCGCCGACAACAGCCAGGTCATGGCCATGGTCAGCACCACCGCAGGCCGGTGGGCTCGAATCACGGTTTTCAGCGGCAATTCATCGGCCAGCGTCTGCCGTGCCTGCATCTCTTTAAATACCGGCGTTTCATTCAGCCACTGACGCAACCACACCGACAACAATCCAAACAGCCCACCCAGTATAAAGGGCACCCGCCACCCTTCACTCAGCAGCTCCGCCGGCGTATAGATTTCATTGATTGCACTTGCCACCAGCGAGCCGAGCAGGATACCGCCGGTCAGGCCCGCCGTCAGTGTGCCGCAGGCAAACCCGACATGCCGTGCAGGCACATGTTCAAAGACAAACACCCATGCACCGGGAATTTCACCCCCTATGGCCGCGCCCTGCATGATGCGCAAGGCCAGCAACAGTATCGGTGCCCAGATACCGATCACGGCATAGGTAGGCAACAGCCCAATCGCCAGTGTAGGCAAGGACATCAACAATATGCTCAGCATGAACATACGCTTGCGCCCGAGCAGGTCGCCGAAATGCGCCATCACAATGCCGCCCAGCGGGCGCGCCAGATAACCTGCAGCGAAGATGCCGAAGGTTTGCAACTGCCTCAACCAGTCCGGCATATCCGGCGGGAAAAACAGCTGTCCGATCACGACCGCGAAGAAGACGAAAATGATGAAGTCATAAAACTCCAGCGCTCCGCCCAGGGCGGACAACGCCAGTGTCTGGTAATCCTTGCGACTCAGTTCCGACATCCCCGCCCCCGTCATTTTCAAAAATCGTAGCAGTGTATGTTAAGCCACGCCTATCATGCAATGCATAAGTCCGTGCGTGACACTCACATGCGCTACGACAGCGATGAGCACCCTCTGTCGCTTCATCCTAGAAAAAGCTGTTGTCCACGAAAGTCACGAAAGACACGAAAAAGTTCAAATATCTACAAGGCGTTGAATAAAACCCAATGGGTAAATTGCCGAACGTATACAACCTTTTGTTTTATTTCGTGCCTTTCGTGTTTTTCGTGGATGAATTGCTGTTTTTGTTCATATCACCAATCAGCCGGAAACGACAAGGGGCACGACTAGCGTGCCCCTTGTTATTGACCAGCAGGTCATTTTTGTTACGCAGGCTGCCTAATAGACTGTGGCAACGCTGCCTTTACCATTCCGGACCTTACTGGTTCGGCTCAGTTCTTTTGCTCAACCCTGCAACTGCTGTTATTCACTTTCCCGTCCGGCATAACCGTGTTGCAAAGAATTGCACCGGACAATGCGGCTCCTGCAATGTTGGCACCGGACAAATCCGCATCGGACAAATCCGCATTCAGCAGTATCGCACCGGTCAGATTGGCGCGTTCCAGCTGCGCGCCACGCAGCGTGGCGCGGCTCAGATTCGCTTCCGTCAGATTCGTTTGCGACAGGTTGGCGCTGGTAAGATTGGCGCGCGCCAGATTGGCTTCTGTCAGATTCGCCTTGCCGAGATTGGCTTTGAACAGATTGGCTTGTGCCAGATTGGCCATGTAAAGCTGTGCGCCGGACAAATTGGCCGAACCGAGGTTAGCTTCCGCCAGCGAGGCATTCAGGCATACGCTGCGCGGCTGTATGAGACACCCATTGACAGATGCCTCACCAACCCCGGCCTGAACCGCCGCAGCAGCCGTCTTTGCAGGGCAATTCGCGCCGCTGTTCACAATGCCATTCGGCATCACAGTACGGCAAAACACCGTCTTGCTGAACTTGGCTCCATTAATTTCTGCATTGCTCAGATCGGTATCGGTGAGATTGGCCTCGCTCAGGTTCGCATTTTTAAGTTTGGCGCCGGTCAGATTGGCACCGGTCAGGTTGGCACCGGTCAGATCGGCGTTATACAGGGTCACACCCGCCATGTTCGCCTCGGTGAAATTACCCCCCGTCAGCTTGCCATGATAAATATTTGCCCCCTGCAGGTTGGCCCTGGTTAAATTGGCCCTGGACAAATCACCCTCCACCAGCTGCGCTTCCTGCAAATTAGCATTCTCCAGATTCTTTCCGGACAACTGGGCGTGCGGACACTGGGCATGAGGGATGATAGAGCACTCAGTCCAGCCTGCATTCGCACTCAGCGAAGTCAATAACAACAGCGAACCCAATAAAACTTTTTTCAAAATATTCTCCAATGGAAATTGCAAAGGCACACGAACCTTATGCGCACGTGCAAATCATGCACGCGCCATCTGACGGGCAATATTCCAGAAAGTTCAAAGCTGCGGATGGGCGCGCTGTAAATTGTCATGCAGCTTGTTCAGCGCATCCAGATAGGCCTGGGCGGAAGCCACCACGATATCGGTATCCGCGCCTTGTCCGTTCACGATGCGCCCCCCTCTGGCCAGACGCACGGTCACTTCACCCTGCGCATCGGTGCCACTGGTGATGTTATTCACCGAATACAGCTGCAACTCGGTACCGCTATGCACGATGTGCTCTATCGCCTTGAAGGTCGCATCCACCGGGCCGCCACCTTGCATCTCGGCTTCGTGCTTTTCATTGCCTATGCTGATGACCACCCGGGCGACAGGTAATATTCCGGTCTCGCTGTGGGCGCGCAACGAAAGCAGGCGATAATGTTCGCTGACTTCCGCAATGGCCTCATCGCTCACCAGCGCCTGCAAGTCCTCGTCAAAGATTTCATGTTTGCGATCAGCCAATTCCTTGAAACGCTGAAACGCCGCATTGAATGCGTCTTCCGAGACAAATTCGATGTTCAACGCGGTAAATCGCTGACGCAAGGCGTTACGACCCGAAAGCTTGCCCAAGGTCAGCTTATTGGCATTCCAGCCCACATCCTCGGCGCGCATGATCTCGTAGGTTTCCCTGTGCTTGAGCACGCCGTCCTGATGTATGCCGGACTCATGCGCAAAAGCATTCGCACCCACTATCGCCTTGTTCGGCTGCACCGGGTAGCCTGTAATGCTGGATACCAGCTTGGAGGTCGGCACGATCTGAGTCGTATCGATGCGCGTTTCCAGATTGAACACGTCACGGCGGGTTTTTACCGCCATGACGATTTCCTCCAGCGAGGCATTGCCGGCGCGTTCACCCAGGCCATTGATGGTGCATTCGACCTGACGCGCACCATTCATCACTGCTGACAGGGAATTCGCCACCGCCAGCCCAAGATCGTTGTGACAATGAGTGGACCAGATCACCTTGCCCGAATTCGGCACGCGCTCTATCAATTGTTTAATGCGCTCGCCCCATGCAGCAGGAATGGAATAACCGACCGTATCCGGCACATTCAGCGTTTTGGCACCCGCCTGGATCACCGCATCGAACACCCGCACCAGGAAATCCATGTCAGAACGCACCGCATCCTCGGCGGAAAATTCCACGTCATCGGTGTATTCGAGCGCCCATTTCACCGCGGCCACCGCGCGTTCCACCACCTGATCCTCGTTCATGCGCAATTTGTGCTGCATGTGGATAGGGCTGGTGGCAATGAAGGTGTGGATACGACCCGATCTGGCCGGCTGTATCGCCTCACCCGCGCGGCGCACATCGTTTTCGCTGGCCCGCGCCAGCGAGCATACCGTCGCATCCCTGACTGTTTCGGCAACCGCACGGACTGCCGCAAAATCGCCCGGGCTGGCGGCGGCAAAACCCGCCTCGATCACATCCACGCCCAATTTCTCCAGCTGACGGGCAATGCGGATCTTCTTTTCGCGGGTCATCGCCGCGCCCGGGCTTTGTTCACCATCACGCAAGGTGGTGTCGAATATAATTAACTGGTTTGTCATGCTGAACTCCTGATGAAACAGATTAACCTGCGCAATCGCTGCGGATTGACGCACTTGATACTTCGGATTTCGGGTATAGGATTAGCGCGCGCCGCGCAGCAACAGCGCCGCCAGCAGGCTGAATGTGGAATGAAGCTGGGAGATTTGGCGTGAAAAATGCATGTCGCGAATATAACGAGTTTTAACGACTCACGCAATGGGCTTGCTGCGCCGCCGCACAAACCACATCACAAAGCCTGACAAGGCATAGCAAAGAAACAGGCCGAACAATACGCGTGGTGGATCGCTGGAAATCAGCACAAAGAACAGCGCCGCGAGAAAAATCACCAGAAATGGCACGCTCTTGCGCATATTGATGGTCTTGAAGCTGTAGAACGGCAGATTGCTGACCATGCTCAAACCGGCAAATACCGTGAGTGCCGCTGCATACCAGCGCAACGACTCGCCGCTGTATCCGTAATCCAGCATCACCCAGACGAAACCAGCCACCAGAGCGGCGGCGGCCGGGCTGGGCAAGCCCTGGAAATAATTCTTATCGACTACGTCGATGTTGGTATTAAAACGCGCCAGCCGCAAGGCAGTCGCCACACAATAAATAAAGGCGGCAAACCACCCCCATTTGCCCAGTCCCTTCAATGCCCATTCGTACATGACCAGCGAGGGCGCAACACCGAATGAAACCATGTCGGACAGGCTGTCATACTCCGCACCGAATTCACTTTGCGTGTGCGTCATGCGCGCCACACGCCCATCCAGCCCATCCAGCACCATGGCGATAAAAATCGCTACCGCCGCATACTCGAATCTGCCATTCATCGCCTGCACGATGGCATAGAAACCCGCAAACAGCGCGCCCGTAGTAAACAAATTGGGCAACAGATAGATGCCGCGGCGGCGCAGATTCATCGGCTTGCGTGTATTGAATTCATCCATGACCGAAGATTAACCGTTTTGTGTCAATACTGCCAGCACAAGCCTGAACAAGTTGCGGCAAAATAAAAAGCTGGCAACGAGCAGCCTGTAGCCAACCCCTGCATACAGGGTCAGATACGGCTACCCGCTACCAGCTAGCGGCTAGAAACCAAATTAGTTCTTCGACTGATCAACCAGCTTGTTTTTGCCTATCCACGGCATCATCGCGCGCAGCTGTGAACCTACCACTTCGATCGGATGCTCGGCATTCAGACGGCGACGCGCGGTCATTTCCGGATAGTTGGTGCGACCTTCCAGAATGAATTGCTTGGCATAATTGCCGTTCTGGATGTTGGTCAGGCATTCCTTCATCGCGGCGCGGGCCTGATCGGCGATAACGCGATGACCCGTGACATATTCGCCGTATTCTGCGTTGTTGGAAATCGAGTAGTTCATGTTGGCGATGCCGCCTTCGTACATCAGATCGACAATCAGTTTCAGCTCATGCAGACACTCGAAGTAGGCCATCTCGGGTGCATAACCGGCTTCCGTCAGGGTCTCGAATCCCGCCTTGACCAGTTCAACCGCGCCGCCGCACAACACCGCCTGTTCGCCGAACAAGTCGGTTTCAGTTTCTTCACGGAAATTGGTTTCGATCACGCCGCCCTTGGTGCCACCGTTGGCTGCTGCATAGGACAAGGCAATATCACGCGCCTTGCCGGACTTGTCCTGATAAACCGCGATCAGACTGGGCACACCGCCGCCCTTGAGGTATTCGGAACGCACGGTATGGCCTGGGCCTTTGGGTGCAATCATGATGACGTCCACGTCGGCACGCGGCACGACCTGGTTGTAATGCACGTTGAAGCCGTGCGCGAAGGCCAGTGCGGCGCCAGCCTTCATGTTCGGAGCCACGTCGCGGTGATAAACCTCAGGTATGGTTTCATCCGGCAACAAAATCATCACCACGTCAGCAGCGGCCACTGCCACTGCCACTTCAGCAACGTTCAAGCCGGCCGCTTGCGCCTTGGCCCAGGATGCACCGTCTTTACGCAAGCCAACCGTCACATTCACGCCGGAATCACGCAGATTCTGCGCATGTGCGTGACCTTGCGAGCCGTAACCCACGATGGTGACTTGTTTGCCCTTGATCAATGACAGGTCTGCATCTTTATCGTAAAAAACTTTCATGTTGCCCTCTATAAAAAATAAAAATCAGTTGGTAGTCGCCAGACGCTAGCTGTTAGTCAATCCAGGCCCGCGCAGGCGGACCAAGCCAACTAATAACTAACGACTAATGACTGGTTTTAACTCAAAGTTTCAAAATCCTGTTTCCACGCCCGATACCGGACGCGCCGGTACGTACCGTTTCCAGAATCAGATCACGGCCAATTGCATCAATAAAGCTATCCAGCTTGACCCGTGCGCCTGTCAACTCGATGGTGTAGGTGTGATCCGACACATCCAGAATGCGCCCGCGAAAAATATCTGTCAGACGCTTCAGCTCTTCGCGAGCCTCGCCTTCTGCCCGCAGCTTGACCAGCATCAGCTCGCGCTCGATATGTTCACCTTCGCTCAAATCCATCACCGAGACCACATCGATCAGCTTATTGAGTTGCTTGTTGATCTGCTCGATGACCGCATCCGAACCGCTGGTGACGATGGTCATGCGCGACAGAGTCGCATCTTCGGTCGGTGCCACCGTCAGCGATTCGATATTGTAGCCGCGCGCCGAAAACAGGCCCGCCACGCGAGACAAAGCACCCGCTTCGTTTTCCATCAACAGAGAAATGATATGGCGCATTATAAATCCTCCGCCAGTACAACTTCAGACAACCCCCTGCCGCCGGGCACCATAGGGAACACATTTTCGGTCGAGTCCGTACGGAAGTCCATGAACACCAGGTCATTCTTGCGTGAAAAAGCTTCTTTCATCGCAGGTTCCACATCAGCCGGATTATCGATACGCATGCCGATATGGCCGTACGCCTCGGCTACTTTCACAAAATCCGGCAAGGCGTCCATGTAGGATTCCGAAAAACGATTGCCGTGGAAGAATTCCTGCCACTGCCGCACCATGCCCAGATAGCCGTTATTAAGCGACAGCACCTTGATCGGCAGATGATATTGCTTGCAGGTGGACAATTCCTGAATATTCATCTGGATGCTGCCCTCGCCCGTCACGCAAGCCACCGTTTCACCCGGATGTTTGAGCTGCACACCCATCGCGGCCGGCAATCCGAAACCCATCGTACCCAGGCCGCCCGAGTTGATCCAGCGACGCGGGTGATTGAATTTGTAATACTGTGCCGCCCACATCTGGTGCTGCCCCACGTCGGATGTCACGAACGCATCACCTCCGGTCAGCTTGTGCAGCGTCTCGATCACGAATTGCGGCTTGATGATCTCGCTGGAATTCTTGTAACGCAATCCCCCGCCCGCCACGCGCCATTCATCGACCTGTTTCCACCATGCCGCCATCTCGACTGCATCCGGCTTCTGGCGACTGGCGCGCAGCACCTCCAGCAATTCGGTCAGCACCAGCTTCAAATCACCGACTATCGGCACATCCACCTTGACGCGTTTGGCAATGGAGGAAGGGTCGATGTCGATGTGTATGATTTTGCGCGGCACCTGGGCAAAATGCTCGACGTTGCCGATCACGCGGTCGTCAAAACGCGCGCCTATGGCCACCAGCACATCGCAATGCTGCATCGCCATGTTGGCTTCATAGGTGCCGTGCATACCCAGCATGCCGACGAATTGTTTGTCATTTGCCGGATAGCCGCCCAGGCCCATCAGCGTATTGGTACAGGGGAAACCCAGCAAACGAACCAGATCGGTCAATTCTGCGGACGAATCAGACAGCACGACACCGCCACCCGCATAAACCATCGGCCGCTTGGCCTCCAGCAGCATCTGCGCCGCATGCCTGATCTGCGCGCTATCACCGCGTCCTTGCGGATGATAAGAACGGATATTGACGCTGGCCGGATAAACAAACTCGGTTTTATGGCCGGAAACGTCTTTCGGTATATCCACCAGAACCGGGCCAGGACGCCCTGATTTGGCCAGGTAAAAAGCCTTTTTTATCGTCGAGGCGATGTCTTTCACATCCTTGACCAGAAAGTTGTGCTTCACGCAGGGGCGGGTAATGCCGACCGCATCCACCTCCTGAAACGCATCTTCACCGATCGCAAACGTCGGCACCTGGCCGCTGATCACCACCATCGGTATCGAATCCAGATAGGCGGTTGCTATCCCGGTCACTGCATTCGTCAGTCCGGGACCGGAAGTAACCAGCGCAACGCCCACCTTGTCAGAGGAGCGCGCATAACCGTCAGCCGCATGCACGGCGGCCTGCTCGTGGCGCACCAGAATGTGCTTGACCTTGTCCTGCTGGAACAGCGCATCGTAAATGTGCAATACCGCTCCACCCGGGTAGCCGAATAAATATTCAACACCCTCCTCCTGCAAACAGCGGATGGTTATTTCCGCACCGGTCATCTCCATGACACACACCCTATGATTAAACTTAAAAGAACTGCGTAAGATAAAGGGAAGCGGCATTTTGGTCAACTACTTGCGTCGTATACCCACATGGTTTCTGGCTAAAAACATCACAATTTGTTACTATTCAAGCTCATTGCAAGGAGCAAAAACTGGCAACTCAAGCTGAATTAAGCGATTTTCTGAGTCGCATCGAACGCCGCGCTTACAAACATGCCGCCTTTGCAGTACACGACAGCCATACCGCGCTGGATATCGTTCAGGATGCCATGATCAAACTGGCGGAAAGGTATGGCGACAAGCCTGCCGAAGAGCTGCCGCTCCTGTTCCATCGAATTCTACAGAACACCATACGCGACCATTATCGGCGTCAAAAGGTACGCACGAACTGGATATCGCTGTTCTCGGCCTTTCAGCCCAGACACGACGAAGAGGAATTCGACCCGCTGGATGTGCTTGAGGATGATAGCAATCAAAGCACACCTGCAATCCCGGATTCGGCTATGCAGCAAAAGCAGATTCTGTCCTTGATTGAACAAGCCTTAAGCAAGCTCCCCCTGCGTCAACGCGAAGCCTTTTTGCTGCGTTACTGGGAGGGGCTGGATACGGCGGAAACAGCCAGGGCGATGGGTTGTACCGAGGGCAGCGTTAAAACCCACTGTTCCAGAGCTAATCACGCCCTGTCCACGACGCTTAAAGCTAAAGGGGTTGAATTACCATGAAACTAAATGAGCAGGAACTGAATCACTCACGCATAGCCGACTTGCTCACACAAGGCAGCGGACAGCTTGACGACCGTATCGTCTCTTCGTTACGCCAGGCGCGCGCCGTGGCGCTGCAAAGGCAAAGACTGCACGAGCCCGCCCTGTCGCTGAGCGCGATAGGCCACCGCGCCCACGCGCTTATGCCGCATTCCACCCCGCAATGGCTGGCGACAGCCATGCTGCTTGCGACGATCATCGTCAGCGTGACCAGCTACTGCCACTACACGCAAGAACATCAGGGCAGCCATCTGGATATCGCCATCCTGACCGACGATCTGCCCATGGAAGTTTTCATAGACCACTAAGCACATGAAAATACTCATAGCCGCGCTTGCATTCTGCTGCTCACTCAACATCTCGCTGGTCGCCGCCTCACCGGAACCCTGGCATAAGCTCACCTCTTCAGAGCAGGAAGCGCTTGCGCCGGTGCAGTCGCAATGGAGCAGCTTATCCGAGGCGCAGCAGCGCAACTTTCTGGATATCGCTCACCATTACCCTGACCTCAATCAGGGCGAAAAACAGCGTTTCCTGAGCCGCCTGGCGACATGGGCCAAGCTCACCCCGGAACAACGCCAGGCGGCACGCGACAAGTATCGCGCCTTTAGCAAGGTGCCGGAAGAAAAACGCGAGCAGGTCAAACAGATGATCACTCAAGACCAGAAAAACAAATAAATCTGCTTCCCGCCTTCAACTACACGATCAGCGCCGCTCTATCCACCACAACATCGCACCGCCCAACAACAAAAACAGGCCTGTCATCGCCGTGGCACTGAGCACGGGTTGCCAGCCGTTAAGCGCGCCCAGACTGGCGAACAGACGGCCGGCGAAATGGAACACCAGCCCCAGCACGATGCCCATGAATATCATCACACTGATACCCCCCTTGCGCCGCTGATAAGACGCGAACGGCAATGCCAGCACCATCATCACCAGCAGGGCAAACGGATAAACCAGCTTGTTCCACATTGCGATTTCATAGCGCGCACTCTGTTGTTTGTTTTCTTTAAGGTGGGTGGCGTATTTATACAAATCAACGGCAGACATTTGTTCAGGCACCACCAGCATCACACTCAATATTCCCGGTGTCAGTGCGGATTTCCACTGCTGATTCTGCACCTCGCTGGTCGTTACGCCGCGTTTGTCAAAGCGCGTCTCCAGCACCTCTCCCAGCAACCAGTTGCCCGGTTTGACATAGCTTGCCTGTTTGGCGCTGATGATAGTCTGCAAATGAAAAGCCTCATCAAAACTGTAAATCGTGATGTCTGACAGACTGGTGTCGGGCATCACACTTCTGACATTGACGAAACTGCGATCATCCTTAACCCATACGCCGGAGCGGAACGCCTGCAGGGAAACCTGTGAATGCATGGCTTCGAGCCGCAATTTCTGTGCCATACGCTCACTGGGCGGCGCCAGCAATTCACCGCAGATAAAACTGAGCATGACCATAGGCAGCGCAATTTTGCACAGAGCGACCAGCATCTGCACCGTCGATGCTCCTGAGGCACGATATATCGTTACTTCGGAGCGTGCCGCCATCTGCACCAGCGCAACGATAGTACCCACCAGCACCGCCACAGGAAACAACTCGTAGATATGCCCCGGCATCGTCAGCACAACGAACAACAGCACGTAGCCCAGACTGTATTGGCCATAACCCATCACGCTCAGCTCGTGAATAAAATCAAGAAAAGCAAACAGCATGATGAGCGCGGCGAACACCAGCGCGACACTGGCGTATATTTCCTTGGCCAGATAGCGAGTCAATAAATTCATTTTCCGAACACCCTGCGCAGAGAAAACAGCGACATGCGCCAATAAAACAACAAGGCGGTGATCAGCAACATCAGCACATGTATGCCCCATAGCCCGATACCGGGCGACAGCTTGCCCTGCCCCACCCACGCGTTGGTCACACTGATCATGTTGCTGTACAGCATGTACAGCACGATGGCCATAATCAGATTCAGCGAGCGCCCGGCACGGGGATTGACATAACTCAGGGCGATGGCCAGCAGTGCAAGCACGGCCGCGCTTATCGGCAACCCTAAACGCCATTCCAGTTCGGACAGGTTCCAGGTCGTGGGATTACGCCACAATTCCGGTGTAGACATCGTACGCGCATTCGGCTGCGCCTGTTTGGCCGCTATGCTGTCTATACGCATCGCATAACGTTCAAATTCCACGATGCGATAATCGCGCTGACCCGGTGTACCCTCATAACGCGTACCATTCAGCAGCACCAGAAATCGATCGCCGTTCGGCAATGTTTCCTGGAAGCCCTGACGCGCCACCATCGTACCCAGTTGATTATTTTGCACGGAGCGCACGAAGATATTGCCGACCTGATTGCTGGTCACATCGACATCCTCGACAAAATACACTCTGTCCGCCTGATTGGACTCGCGAAACACGCCGGGCTTCACCATGGCCACTTCATCACGGCTTTCCAGTTTGTTTTTATATATCTCCGCCTTTTGCAAAGCCCACGGTGACAACACCAGACTAAGCAGCGCAATCAACAACACCACGGGGGTGGCATACCATAATACCGGCCGTATCCAGCGCGTCAGACCGATACCGGCAGAGAACCACACCACCATTTCACTGTCGCGATAACAGCGCGACAGCGTCAGCAAAATGGAAATGAACAGACTGATCGAAAGCAGCACCGGCAAATAATTCAACGCGCTGAAACCGAGCAGTGCCAATACACCATCCGCGGCCAGCTTGCCGCTGACGGCTGCACCCAGAAAACGGATCAGCTGACTGACCACCACAATACCCAGCAAGATTGCAAATACCAGCAAGCCATTGCCGGCAAACTCAAGCACCAGGGCACGATGAAAGAGATCGCGGCGAAACAGCTTTGACTTTACACGGGAAGTTTGCGGATAATCGGGCATCGGAACCTAAAATTGAATGAGGGAGCAACGCGTGGAATTTAGCATAAAACAAAGCAGCCCGGAAAATCAGCGCAGCGCCTGCATCGTTCTGGGCGTTTTTGAGGATGGACAGCTGTCTCCCGCCGCACAAATTGTCGATCAGGCAGCCGGACATCAGCTGGGCAAGCTGGTCACACGCGGAGATGTGACCGGCAAGGCAGGCAACACCGTATTGATTCATGACCTGTCCGGCGTGAGCGCCGAACGCGTGTTGCTGATAGGTCTGGGCAGGGCCGATGAATTTAACGCCAAACAGTTTATCGATGCACTGCGCACCACCTTTGCGGCACTGCAAAAAACCATATGCAAAGACGCGGCGCTCTATTTCACCGACCTTGCCGTCGGGCAGCGCGATGAATCCTGGAAAATCAACCAGATCGTATTGCTCGCTGCCGAATCCGTGTATCGTTGCGACCAACTCAAGAGCAAACCAGCCGACAAGCCGAGCTTGCGCAAAATCCTGCTGGGCTGTGCAAAGAAGCCGGGGAATGCCGCTCAAACCGCACTCCATCAAGCCAGCGCCATCGCCCATGGCATGAAATTAACCAAAGACCTGGGTAATCTGCCCGGCAACATCTGCACCCCGACTTATCTGGCGGAGCAGGCCGGCAAGCTGGCCGAAACATACAAGCTCAAGGCGACCATCCTGGAAGAAAAGGATATGGAAAAGCTGGGTATGCATTCACTGCTATCCGTCACACGCGGCAGTCGTCAGCCCGCAAAACTGATCACGCTGGAATATCGCGGCGGAGACAAGAAGCAAAAGCCGGTCGTGCTGGTCGGCAAGGGGCTTACCTTTGACTCCGGCGGTGTTTCGCTCAAACCCGGTGCGGCGATGGACGAGATGAAGTACGACATGTGCGGCGCGGCCAGCGTGCTGGGCACCATGCAGGCGATTGCCGAAATGGGTCTGAAGCTCAACGTGGTCGCCGTCATTCCAAGCAGCGAAAACATGCCGGATGGTGCGGCCAGCAAGCCCGGTGACATCGTGAAAAGCATGGCCGGGCTGACCATAGAAATTCTCAATACCGATGCCGAAGGCCGTTTAATACTGTGCGACGCACTGACTTATGCAGCGCGTTTTGAACCGGACACCGTGGTGGACATCGCCACCCTCACCGGCGCCTGCGTCATCGCGCTGGGCGGTGTCGCCAGCGGCCTGTTCAGCAATCAGGACTCGTTAGCCCGTGAATTGGCCGAAGCAGGCGAATATTCGAATGACCGCGCATGGCACATGCCGCTATGGGAAGACTACCAGCAACAGCTGGACAGCAATTTCGCCGACATGCAGAACATCGGTGGTCGCGAGGCGGGCAGCATCACCGCCGCGTGCTTTTTGTCACGTTTTACCAAAGAGTACCGCTGGGCGCATCTGGATATCGCCGGCACAGCCTGGAAATCCGGCAAGGATAAGGGTTCGACCGGACGCCCGGTGCCGCTGCTCACGCGGTATTTGATCCAGCGCGCCCAAGCCGCGAAGCAATGACCAGGATAGACTTCTATACCGGCTCGACTGACAAGCTGCGCACTGCTTGTCAGTTGAGCCATAAAGCCATACAGAACGGTCTGCACACCGTCATCAGCCTGACCGATGCCGCCAGCTGCGATACTCTGGATCGCTTGTTATGGCATTACCCCGACACCGCCTTCATCCCGCACGCGCGCTGCGATGCGGATGACGCGGAGCAGACACCCGTACTGCTATGTTGCGGCGAAGAAAAATTCCCGCACCACGACCTGCTGATCAGCCTGCATGACGAATGCATGCCCTTTTTCAGCCGTTTTGATCGCGTCATCGAGATCGTAGGAACGAGTGAAGAAGAAAGCCGTTTGGGGCGTGAGCGCTACACGTTTTACCGTGATCGCGGCTACGAACTGCGCCATTTCGACCTGAACAAGGCGAATGAGTCATGACGCCGCAAGCTATTGATTCCGAGTATGAATTGCCTTTGCTGACCGAGGTGGTCGACGATCCTGACCTGGAGGACTTACCGTTACTCACCCAGATCGTTGCCGAAGAGACACAGTCCGGCGATTCCCATCCCGTAGCCAGTCAACAAACCGCCAGCGCGCCGCCGCGCACCTTGAGCGCCGAGGAAATGCAGCGCCTGTTGCAGCAGCTTGAAACCCATCTGGAAACCGTATTTACCGGCAAGCTGAACAGGCACATCGAACAACTGCAAAAACTGGCCGTTGACCTGGCGATCAACGAACTCAAGACAGAACTGCCCCAGTTGCTGCGCGATGCGCTGTCAGAGACAGCAAGTAGCAAGTAGCAAGTAGCAAGTGGTCAGTGGTCAGTGGTAAGTGGTAAGTGGTAAGTGGTAAGTGGTAAGTGGTAAGTGGTCGAACAGTTTACTCACTACTCACCACTCACGACTCACTGCCCCTGTCGTATAATCGCCCCCTTCATAAAAGCCCGACCCGCTCGCCATCAAGGTATTGCCATGGAACTCACCAAAAGTTTTGAACCCAAAGAAATCGAATCGCGCTGGTATCCCAGGTGGGAAAAATCCGGTTATTTCAAGGCAGGCCTCGATCCGGCCAAAACCGAATCCTTCTGCATTCAGTTGCCGCCGCCGAATGTCACCGGCACGCTGCATATGGGCCATGGCTTCAACCAGACCCTGATGGACACGCTGACCCGCTACCACCGTATGCGCGGCGACAACACCCTGTGGCAGCCGGGCACGGATCACGCTGGCATTGCCACACAAATCGTGGTTGAGCGACAGCTGGATGCGCAGGGTATTTCGCGCCACGACCTGGGGCGCGAAGCGTTTATCGAAAAAGTCTGGGAGTGGAAAAAAATCTCCGGCGACACCATCACCCGCCAGATGCGCCGTCTGGGCACCTCGCCTGACTGGTCGCGCGAACGCTTCACCATGGATGAAGGACTGTCGCAATCGGTCACCGAGACCTTTGTTCGCCTGTACAGCGAAGGCCTGATCTATCGCGGCAAGCGGCTGGTGAACTGGGATCCGAAGCTGCACACTGCCGTATCCGATCTGGAAGTCGTACAGGAAGAAGAAGACGGCTTCATGTATCACATCCGTTATCCTCTGGCACAACCGGATAACGTTAAAGGGCTGACGCATCTGACCGTCGCCACCACCCGCCCCGAGACGCTGCTGGGCGACGTAGCGGTGATGGTGCATCCGGAAGACGAGCGTTACGCTCATCTGATCGGCAAAAGCGTCAAACTACCTTTGTGCGACCGTGACATTCCTATTATTGCCGACGAGTATGTGGACCGTGAATTCGGCACCGGCGTGGTCAAGGTCACGCCCGCGCATGATTTCAACGACTATGCGGTAGGACAGCGTCACAAGCTGACCATGATTTGCATTCTGACGCTGGATGCCAGAATCAACGATCAGGCGCCCGAGCAATATCGCGGCCTGGATCGCTTCGATGCGCGCAAAATCATCATCGCCGATCTGGAAGCAGCTGGCGTGTTCGACAAGGCAGAGAAACACAAACTGAAAGTGCCCAGAGGCGACCGCACCAATGCGGTGATCGAACCGATGCTCACCGACCAGTGGTTCGTCGCGATGAGCAAGGCCGGTCCCGAAGGCAAGAGCATCACCGAGCAGGCGCTCGAATGCGTATCCTCCGGCGAAATCAGATTCCACCCGGAAAACTGGGTCAACACCTACAACCAGTGGCTGAATAACATCCAGGACTGGTGCATCTCGCGCCAGCTGTGGTGGGGTCATCAGATACCGGCCTGGTATGGCGTGAACGGCGAAGTGTTCGTCGCACACGACGAAGCCGGGGCGCGCCGTCTGGCCGACAAGGCCGGTTACGCGGGGCAGCTGGACCGCGATAACGACGTGCTGGACACCTGGTTCTCCTCTGCGCTGTGGCCGTTCTCCACGCTGGACTGGCAAGAGGGTCAGCCGTTCGACGCACAGAACGAATTCGTCAAGCAATACCTCCCCTCCACGGTGCTGGTCACGGGCTTCGACATCATTTTCTTCTGGGTAGCGCGCATGGTGATGATGACAAAACACATCACCGGCAAGATTCCGTTCAGGGATGTGTATGTGCATGGCCTGATCCGCGACTCGGAAGGACAGAAAATGTCCAAGTCCAAGGGCAATGTGCTCGACCCCATCGATCTGATCGACGGCATCGCGCTCGACGAACTGGTGAAGAAGCGCACCACCGGATTGATGAATCCGAAACAGGCCGCGCAAATCGAGAAACATACCCGCAAGGAATTCCCCGAAGGCATTCCCGCCTTTGGCACCGATGCGCTGCGCTTTACCTTTGCCTCGCTGGCCTCGCCGGGGCGCGACATCAAATTCGACATGCAGCGTTGTGAAGGCTATCGCAATTTCTGCAACAAACTGTGGAACGCGACGCGCTTCGTGCTGATGAACTGCGAAGGGCACGACACCGGACGGGATGAATCGCTGCCGCTGGAATATACCGCCGCCGACCGCTGGATGATCAGCCTGCTGCAACAGGCCGAAGCCGAAGTGGCGCAGCATTTTGCCGATTATCGTTTCGACATGGCCGCGCGCACCGTGTATGAACTGGTGTGGAACACCTACTGCGACTGGTATGTGGAACTGGCCAAGGTCCAGCTTCAGGATCGAGGATTGAGGATTGAGAATGCAGAAGCACAGCAGCGCGCCACGCGACGCACTCTGGTGCGCGTGCTGGAAACCATGTTGCGCATGGCGCACCCCATCATCCCGTTCATCACCGAAGAACTGTGGCAATCCGTTGCCCCGCTGGCCGGCAAGGCGCCCTCTCCTGAACAGGAGAGGGCGGGAGGAGAGGCTTCCATCATGCTGCAAGCCTATCCCAAGGCCGATGAAAGCAAAATCAATCCGCAAGCGATAGAGCAGATCACGTTGTTGCAGGAAATGGTCAACGCCTGCCGTCGTTTGCGCAGCGAGATGAATCTGTCCCCCGCACAACGTGTGCCGCTCATCGCCGCAGGCGATGCCGCGACACTCAACGCACTCGCGCCTTACATCAGCAGCCTTGCCAAGATGAACGAAGTGAATGTCGTCGCGGAATTGCCGGAAGGCGACGCGCCGGTCGCCATCGTCGGTGCTTTCAAACTGATGCTGAAAGTCGAAATTGACGTCGTCGCCGAACGCGAGCGCCTGGACAAGGAAATCGCACGCCTGAGCAACGAAGTCGCCAAAACACAGGCCAAGTTAGGCAACGAAAGTTTCGTCGCACGTGCGCCTGCTGCCGTGGTGGAACAGGAGAAGAAGCGCATGACCGACTTCGGCGCGACGCTGATTCAGTTACAGGCACAACGCGTCAAGCTGGACTAGGCCACCCCGTCATTCCCGCCTGCGCGGGAATGACACCTGTTAGCGACGGCGAATCAGGAAATGGTATTCGCCGTTTTTTTCTTCGGATGAGAGCAGCTCGTTGCCAGTTTGACGGCAAAACATCTCAAAATCCTTGATGGATCCCGGATCGGTGGCGATGATATGCAACACGGCTCCGCTACTCATCTGCGACAGCGATTTTTTAGTACGCAATATAGGCAGCGGGCACGCCAGTTGGCGCACGTCCAACTCAACATTGAACGGGGGCGCGGAGCGGGGTTTTATGTCCTCACTCATGAGAGCGGCAAACCTGCACCCGCCCAGGCTGCAATCCCGCCTTGCAGGTTGTACACATCAGCATAACCATTCGCAGCGGCAAACGCGGCAGCCTGACCAGACCGTCCGCCCATCTGGCAATAAAAAACAATCGTCGCAGTCTTCTCCAGCTCATGCAGGCGCAACGGCAATAAATGCAACGGCAACAAGTCGCCCTGCGGGATTTTCCCGCGCAGCGCCTCCGCATCCGTGCGCACATCGATCAGCCTTAAGTCGCCCTGCTGCAACCTCGTCGCCAGTTCGTCGACTGTTATATTCCTGAAACCTGTCACGTCTTCTTCCTTTTTAGCGCGTTCAATTTACCGGGGGCGGATTCTGCGCATTTTTACAGCTAAAGTCCAGTTCAGGATGCGGGAACCTAAATCCTCAATCCTCAATCCTCAATCCTCAATCCTCAATCCTCAATCCTCAATCCTCAATCCTCAATCCTCAATCCTCAATGCTGATAATATATCGCCTATGAGAAAACTTACCCTGGTGTCACTGCTGAGCTTTTCGTCCTTCGCCTTGGGCGACGGTTTGCCGGATCTGGGGGACGTGTCGCAGACTGTGCTCACGCCCATACAGGAACGCCAGATCGGGCAGCAGAGCATGCTGGAAATCCGTTATACCCGCCAGTTGCTGGACGATGCGGAAATCAGCGATTATCTCAATCAACTGGGCTACAAACTGGTTGGATACAGCAGCGAACCCTCGCTCGAATTCGAATTTTTCGCACTGAACGATTTCGGCGTCAACGCCTTCGCCTTGCCGGGCGGTTTTATCGGCGTCAATGCAGGACTGTTGCTCACTACGCAAAGCGAATCCGAGCTGGCCTCCGTATTGAGCCATGAAATCGCCCACGTCACCCAGCACCATCTGGCGCGCATGGTTGCCTCGCAGAAAGGCGATACGCTGGCTTCCATGGCTGCCATTGCCGTCGCGATACTCGCCGCGCGCAGCAACGCCCAGGCCTCCCAGGCCGCCCTCGCCAGCGTACAGGCTCGCGCAGTCCAAAAACAGCTGGACTTCACCCGTATCCACGAGCAGGAAGCAGACCGCATCGGCCTGGATATTCTGCAAAAGGCTGATTTCAACGTCCACGCTATGCCGGAATTCCTGGAGCGCTTGCAACGCGCGACCCGCTTGCTTGAGAGCAACGCACCCAACTACCTGCGCACCCACCCTGTCACCAGCGACCGTATCGCGGACATCGAGAACCGGGTCAACAAGCAGCCTTACCGCCTGCTGCCTGACAGCCTGGACTTCCAGCTGGTGCGCAGCAAACTCATCGGCGCACAAAAAACTGCAGTTGATGCCGTCAGTTATTTCAACGACGCGCTGACGACACACAAACACGGCAACCCGATTGCCCAGCGCTACGGTCTGGTGAACGCGCTGCTGCGCAACAACGAAGTCGAGCGTGCCGCGCAGGAGCTGGAGATACTGCGCAAGCAGGCCCAGGCCAGTGTGCAGTCACAGAACAACGCCATGCTGACCACGCTTGTCGGACAGGTAAAACGCGTCACTAAGGCAAACGATGCGCTGGATTATTATCGTAGCGCTGTGCGCAATTTCCCCCAGCACCGCGCCCTGATATACGATTACGTCGACCTGCTGCTGCAAAGCAAACAGGCGGAAATCGCCGTCAAATTGCTCGCCGAACAAATCACCCGCCACCCTGCGGACACCACGCTCTACAACCTGCAAGCCCGCAGCTATAACCAGTTGAATAAACCGTTCGAGCAGCACCAGGCACAAGCTTACAGCTATGCATGGCAGGGAAATTTGTTTGCCGCAATCGAACAACTCGAACTGGCGAAACGGGCGGGAGGGAGTTTCTACCAGCTTTCCACGGCGGAGTCAGACCTGCGTGAATTGCACGAAATGCTGGGTGCGCGCGCGAAGAAATAAACACGACCTGCCCGCATCACTGCCCTGACGGCAAACCGGTTTTATCGCATCCCTGCCTTGCCAGCAGACAGGTGACCCTGTAGTCGATAGCCGCTTCACGCCATTTTCCGTCGGCCTCATAAGCCGCTGCACGTCCCAGATAATGTTTGAAATTCGGCTGGATTTTCTGTTCCTGACCCAGCACTATCGCCCGACTGAATGCCTGCGCGGCCTGTTCATGCTGATTCAGCTTCAGATAACTGGCGCCAAGATTACCGTAGGCTTCCGAAAAGTTGGGGCTCAAGCGGGTGGCCGTTTGCAGATCGCTGATGGCGCTGTCGTATTTATCCACTTTTAACCATTCTGTTCCCCGGTTGTAATATATGCGCGCCGCGCCAGGGAGGGTTTGCCTGTCCCTGACCAGCTTCTCTGCATCATCCCACAACAGGATGGGGTGTGAAAAAGCAGCCAGTCGCTCCATGGAAATCATGAACAGGGTGGCTGCGAACAACACCGACAGTGCTATCGTCAGCCTTGCGTTCAGCCGCATCAGCAGCAACGGCAAGATAATCACACCGCCCAATGCCCATATATAACTGCGGTACAACACGAAAATTTCCTGGATACGCACCGAGGAAAACTCGGTCATGAACATCAGCCAGGGCAACAACATCGCGAAACCGATCAAGCCTGCACGACCCCGTTTCACCAGCAGCCGCAGCGCGGCAAATCCGTACAGCAGATAGGCCAGCAGCGCCGCCCCGTAAGCCGACAAGAATCCTTGTGCGTAGGGTTCACGCATGTCTACCGACATCCACCCGGGATGGGGCAGCAACCACAGCAATCCATATTTAAAAAACAGCCAGGATTGGGTCAACACGCTGTATCCGTAGGCGTTTTCAGGCAGAACGCCCTCCAGCATTTCGTTTGCGTTCAGCTCATAGGTTTGTCCGATAACCCCCCTGATCTGCGCGATAGTCAGCAGCGCGACCAGTACATATCCCAGAAAGACCGGCCAGTTTTCCCGCAAGTATCGTCGCCAATTTTCATGCAACAACACCGTCAGCGCCACGACTACGGCGGGCAGCATGATGACATGCTCCTTGCTGTGGGTTGCCATAAAGTACAGCAACACACTGACCCACAGCCAGGCCTTGCCGTGCCCGTTACCCGCGTGCAAATACGCCCACAAGGCCAGCACGCTGAACAGCGTCGCCATCACTATGGTGCGCTGCACCAGATAACCCGTCGCATACACGGCAAGCGGATGCAGGGCAAACAAGGTTACCGCGATCAGAATCGCCATCACCAGGCCGGTGCGCTCGCCATCCGACCCGATCGAAGGCAACACACTGCGATACAGACGAACCACGAATAGCGCCAATGCAACCACCACCAGCCAGTGCAGCAGCATGTTTTCTATTCTGAACGGCAGCAGTCCGAACCCAAACAGCTGCGCAGTCCAGGCCAGAGTGGCATAAGGCAGCGCACGCAAATCGCCGACAGACGGTGCGGCAAAAGCCTCAATCGCCGAACGCCCCTCGCCGTCCAGTATGAAAAAATACAGGTCATCAAATACGATGGGGTTATGCAGAAATTGCCCGTACAACGCAGCAATCAGGCCGCCCACCAGCGCCGCCCATAGTGCTATTTGTTTAGTAACGTTCATGCAGACCATCCCTTGAATTGGCAAATCAAAATCAACACCACAAAAAAAGCCCCTCAGCGAGGGGCTTTTGTAAACCTAAAACAATATTACTTACAAAGATTGGCTGCCAAGCAGGTACTGGTACTTTTAACAGTCCAAGCAATACCCGTTGTAGCGCTGTAAGTTGGCTCCAAGATATATGTCATGGAATCAACCGTGGAGTTACCCGTTGCAGTGATAACACCGTTAGCCGTAGTCACGCTGGCCACAGCCTTGCCCAATGCGCCCAGATCGGCAGGAATGCCATTGCTGCCGGCCGTACAGCCTGTTAGCGTGCTCAGATCAGATGCGCAAATCTCGACGGCAGCCTTGAGTGCCTGTGTCGCCTGCACCACTTCTGTGAATTTGGCTTTCTTGGTGTAGTTGCTGTAAGCCGGGATAGCGACCGCAGCCAGAATACCGATAATTGCCACAACGATCATCAGTTCAATCAGGGTAAAGCCTTTTTGTACATTTTTCATTTGAAGCTCCTTTTTAAGTTGGATTCATTATTCGGCCAAACCCATTTCGTTTTGCCTTGCCTGTATGTGAGCAATAGCCATGCCAATAATGCAACCGTCTGATTATCAACAGTTAATTATTTAACGGCTGATACGCATCGCATAAATACGGACAATTTACGTCAGTCATGTGACGATTTTCGTCACTACAAATGATAGGGGACGCGCACACCGGGTTCATCAGGCGAAAAATCCTTGCTGTTACGCGTGATCAGCAAGCGCCTGTCCATCCGAGCCGTTGCCAAAACGATGGCATCAGGCAATTTGATTTTGTGTTGCTTGCGTAGCACAACGGCAGCGTTCGCCACTTGCTCATCAATAGGCAAGTTGTCAAAGCCACTTAAAAAACTTCTGAGCAGGCTCTCAGTCTCAGGCGTCGCGCCAACCATGACTTCCATCCAGGTAACCAGGCTAATTGCTTTATCAGCATACCGGTCCAACTCTGTTTTCGCCTGCTCGATCCCGTTCAGATAATCAATCAGAACATTGGTATCAAACAGAACGCTTACCATTCCGACCTCAGCTGCTCCTGATACGCCAACCCATCCACGCTGCGCTCCCGCCAAAGACCGAATGCAGCCGTGGTTGGTGGTTTCTTCTTTTCCAGATAAGCTGAAATCGCCCGCCGCACCAGCTCGGCACGGGAAATCTTTTCCGACAGACAAATAGCCGCCAAGTCTTTGATTTGTCTTTCAGGAATATCTACCAAAGTACGCATAATGAGCCCCCTTAAATTGATATGCTCACTATATATCAAAAATAAGGGAAAGTGTGGCAGGCAGCCCTGTTAACCCATGTCCGCTAGATTCACGCCCGGTATCTTACTCAGATCGACCTCATCTATCTGCTCGGGCGCGAGAAATTTCCACGCATAGTCGAGATAGACTTTTTCACGGATAAAAACATCGAACAGGTCGGGGTCTATATGTCCGCCCAGCTTGAATTTTCCGAGTATGGTCAAGGACTCGGTGAGTGTCTTGCCGGCTTTATAGGGCCTGTCCTTGGCGGTGAGTGCTTCGAAGATATCGGCAATACCCATGACTCTGGCCTGGAGCGACATCTGGCTGCGCGTCAGGCCGCGAGGATAACCCTTGCCATCCATGCGTTCGTGATGCCCCGCGGCATATTCGGGCACATTCTTCAGGTGTTTTGGCCAGGGCAGCGACTCCAGCATTTTGATGGTGACTTCGATATGGCGATTGATGATTTCACGCTCTGCGCCGGTCAGCGTTCCTGAACGTATGGTCAGATTTTCGACTTCGTCATCGCTGAGAAAACGGGTAATCTTCCCCTCCTCATCGCGCCACGGATACTGCGCAATAGCCTGTACGCGTTTGACAGCGGCTTGCGGCATGGACTCGCGCCCGACATTGCAATGCCGCAGGAATTCCCGGTCGTCATCCAGCTGCAGGATACGCGCCTGATACTCGGCACGGATGACAGCCTCGTCAACACCCCTCTCCCCCAACCCCTCTCCCGCCTGCGGGCGAGGGGAGCTTGCCAAGGCGCGCAACATGGCGATTTCAGCGTCTCGCTTGAGCACTTCGAAACGGGTATCCAGCAACTTAATGCGATCGAACAGCGTATGCAGTTTGGTCGGCTTGTCCACCACATGCACCGGGGTGGTGATTTTTCCGCAATCATGCAGCAGCCCGGCAATTTTCAATTCGCGCCTGTCCACTTCGGTCATCACGAAATTCTTGAGCGGCCCCTGTTTGGTGCGAGTGACCGCATCGGCCAGCATCATGGTCAGCACGGGTACGCGTGAGCAATGACCGCCCGTATAGGGGGATTTGTCATCTATCGCGTTATTGATCAGCTGGATAAAAGACTCAAACAACCCTTCCAGCTGTTGAATGAGGCGACGATTGGTCAGTGCAATCGCCGCCTGCGAAGCGAGTGACTCGACCAGCTGCTGGTCATCGGGAGAAAACGGCACGATCTGACCGCTGGCGCGATCCTGCGCATTGATCAACTGCAATACGCCTATCACTTCACCCTCGTGATCGCACATCGGCACGTTCAGAAAGGACTGCGAATGATAGCCGGTCTTGGCATCGAAATTCCGGGTGCCGGTGAAATCATAGTCCTGCGCCTTATAGGCATCAGGAATATTCACCGTTTCACGGCTCAGCACCGCATGACACACCACCATCGCATGATTCGGCTTGCCCGTCACATCATACAATTGCACCGGATAATAGCCGATCGGCTCGCCATTGACGCCACCCATGGCAATATTCAACGAGTCGGTGCGCACGATCTCAAAGCGCAACACACGGCGCTCAGGATCGTGCAGATAAAGCGTGCCGGCATCGGCACGCGTGATCCTTCTGGAGGCTTCGAGTATCAATTCAAGCAGGCTATTGATATCGTGCTGCTGCGACAGCGCGATACCGATCTCGTTGAGCTCTTTCAGACGGTAAATCAGTTTACTGGTGGCGTGCATGGTTAAGGCAGTAGTTAGTCATTAGCCATTAGTCGTTAGCAAACCCGCGAAGCGGACAAAGCCAACTTCAGACTAGCGACTAACGTCTGGCAACTCGTTATTTAATACAAACAGCGCGTATCTGGTGCATATCGGTAATGCCCTGCAGCACCTTCTCCATGCCGTCCTGTTTCAGGGTGTGCATACCTTCGTCCAGTGCGATGGCCAGCAATTCGGCGACGCGTGCGTGCTCCTGTATGGCTTTTTTCACCGGGTCGCTGCCGATCAGCAATTCATGCAGGCCCACCCGTCCGCGATAACCGGTACCGGCACATTTCTCGCAACCCACCGGACTGTAGAGTGTGAATTGCTTTTTGTCATCGGCAAACAGTTTGATCCATTCCTCAGACAGCGCCTTTCTGGCGGCAGTGGCATCCTTTTTCCAGACTGCGGTGTGCTTCAGCTCCTCGCTGTACTCGGCCATAAAATCATTCATCTCATCCTTGCTGGCAATATGCGGCTTCTTGCAGTCACCGCACAAACGCTTGGCCAGACGCTGCGCCAGTATACCCAGCAGCGCGTCCGCAAAATTGAACGGGTCCATACCCATATCCAGCAGGCGCAATATCGATTCCGGCGCACTATTGGTGTGCAGCGTGGCGAATACCAGATGGCCGGTCAGCGATGCCTCGATGCCGATCGACACGGTTTCCTTGTCGCGCATTTCACCGACCATGATCACGTCCGGATCCGCACGCAGGAAGGCGCGCATGATGGTCGGGAAGTCAAGGCCCGCCTTCTTGTTGATCTGCACCTGACGCAAACCCTTCTGGGTGATTTCCACCGGGTCTTCCGCCGTCCATATCTTGGTTTCGGGCTTGTTGATGTACTTGAGTATGGAATGCAAGGTGGTGGTTTTGCCTGAACCGGTCGGGCCGCACACAAAAAACAGCCCGTAAGGTTTGCTGACCGTGCTGTGGATCAATTCGCTGTTGCGCGCCGAAAAACCCATCTTTTCCAGCGGCAGTGGCTCGCCGGAAGCAAGAATACGCATCACCACATCCTCGACACCACCTTGAGAAGGGATGGTAGCTACGCGCAACTCGATGTCCAAAGGCCCGAATTTCTTGAACTTGATCTTGCCGTCCTGTGGTTTGCGTTTTTCGGAGATATCCAGATCACACATGATCTTGATGCGGGTCACCAGGGCATTGCGATAAGTGGACGGCACCTCGATATAGTTGAGCAGCGAGCCATCCTTGCGCAAGCGTATATGCGTCTTGCCCTTGCCCGGCTGCGGTTCGACGTGAATATCAGACGCCCCCATACGATAAGCATCCACGATAATCTTGTTGACCAGCTTGACCAGTTCGTTGTCGGCCGCCGCATTGACATCCTCCTGCGTGACAGCCGTTTGCTCGTCCTCATCGTCCCCCAGGCTGGACAACAAATCATCCATGCTGGATTCATCCATGGCCACGCCCGAAGAGGAAGCACTCCCGCCGCTGCCGTAAAACGCATCCAGAGTTTGCCTGAATTCGCGTTGCGAGCAAACCTTGTAAACCAGCCGGTTTCTGGGGAAGATGTTATTCACCACCCTGGATGCCTGGATGCGCTCGGGATCGGTGGTCAATATCACCACCCCTTCCTGCGTTTCCTCTATCGGCAACCAGTGGCTGCTTTCGACATACTCGCGTTTCAGGTTGCGCAACAAATCGGCCGGCTTGATACGCTCCGGCTTGAAGGGTTCGTAGGCCACGCCGAAGAAGCCGGACAATGCCTTGCCCATGGCGGCGACACTGACCTGAAACTCATCGAATAACACTTCTTCGATATCCAACCCCTTGCGCCGCGCGGTACGGGCGGCCAGCTCGAACTCTGCGGCAGACAACACCGCTCCTGTCACCAGATAGTCATAACGAGTCTTGACGGTGATTTTCTCCCTGCGCTGACGCAAGGCGACCGCCATCGTTTGTGCCAATTCCAGCACGCCATCTTCTACGAGGTTCGAGAAAGGAATCCCGTCCTTGTTGTTGATAACCTGTATCACCCCCAGCAGATCGCCGCTTTGCGTATCCGTAATGGGTGCCACCAGCATCTGCTTGGTGCGATATCCGGTGCGTCTGTCCACTTCCTGCAGAAAACGCAGATGTGAACTGTATTTGTTTAATTCCTGCTCATCATAGACATCCTTGATGTTGAGCAGTTTTTTGTGCATAGCCACATAGCCGGCCACGCTCTGCTCCGCAATCGGCAACTTGAGATCCTTAAAGGAATTCAAACCCGTCTTTACCTTGGAAACCAGCGAGACATTGTCATCGCCAACGACATAAACGGTCAGTCTGTCGGCATTGAACAGGGAACAGATATCCTTGCTGACATCCAGCATGATCTCGTCAATATTGCTGGTGGCATGTATCTTGTTGGTGACATGATTGAGGTTCTTGGTGAACTCAAGCCTGACACTCATGTCTTCGTCATTATTTTCAGCTGACCCCATTACTGCTCCTGTCTTGCCACACGCCGACACCGGCAGTCTTTCATTGTCCGGAACAGCGGACGCTGCGCCACCAGACAACTAAAATTCAAACTCATGATTATTCACCAGCATCCTGGGACTAAATCTGCTTGCCGATTGCTCGATCTCATGCATGATCAACTCCACCTCATCCGGCTTTAAGTGCGTGATAAATATTTCTGCATTACCCTGAAATTTGGCCAGCTCGTCAGCCAGCAGGCTCGGACACAGGTGCTTGGCCCTTACAGCTAAATTCTTTTCGCCGTTGGAAAAAGCGGTTTCGATAATCAGATAACGCAAATTTTCTATCCGGTTCACCACGGCCCACAGGCTGTCATTGATATAGGTGTCGCCACTGAACACCAGACTCGCCTGCCCGCTGTCGATGTGGTATCCCACCGCAGGAACGGTGTGATTGGCGGGGACGGCGGTGATCTTGCGGCCTTGCAGCGTAGTCACCTCACCCAGCGCGATTGCCTGATAACGCATGACAGGGCGCTGGGCACTGGGTATCTCACAGAAATCCGGCCATACCTTCCAGTTGAAAATATGCTGTTTGAGCACGGCTATGGTCTCTTCGCTTGCATACACACTCACCGGACGATCACGCATCCCCGCGACGCTATCCAGCAGCAAAGGCAGACTGCAAATATGGTCCATATGCGAATGAGTGATAAAAATATGATCTATCACACTCAATTCAGTCAGACTGAGCTCTCCCACGCCCGTGCCCGCATCGATCAGGACATCATGGTCGATCAGAAACGAAGTGGTGCGCAGGCTGCCACCTATCCCGCCGCTACATCCCAATATTTTTAACTTCATGTCACCACTCCCCAATTTCGGGAAACCTCAAAAAAACCCGGATTTCCGGTCACTTTGCTAGCCTTTCAGATAAAACTCCATCTTTACCCCTGCCAGCTCAATTAAATCGTGGTCGTTCAACTGTAACGGCTTGTTATCCATAATCCGGCCATTCACCGAGGGAAAATTCGCACCCTCGACATGCGTGATGAAGTAGCCATGAGGACGTCGTGTCAATACTACGACCTGCACGCCCGGCTTGCCCAGCGTAGTGAGCCCCTTGACCAGCTCAAGCTCCCTGCCCGCATTCGGGCCATTCAGTATCTGTATCGCCGCGCGCGCCACGGGCGGGGCGGGTGGCGGCATCCGCTTCATTTCAGCACTGGACGTGGCGGCTGGTTTGTCTGCCTGCAAGTGGGCCGTATCGAACACACCGGTATCGCCCGGTTTGTCTGCGGGAGGCTGAACAGGCGCGACAGGCGCCCGCATAATCATGGTCTTCTCAAAATCAGCGGCGCTCGTCTGGCTGATCTGATCGTTCAGATATTTCAACTGATACTTGCCGATCTCGATCACATCGTTGTTCTGCAGAAAATGCTTACGGACAGACACCCCGTTGACGGTCAGACCATTGGTGCTGTTCAAATCTTCCAGAAAAGAATCATGCGAGATGGTGACGACCGCCGCGTGCTCACTGCTGACAGCCAGATTGTCGATGACGATGTCATTGTGCGCCTTGCGGCCTATGGTCGTGCGTTCCTTGCTCAGCAGACATTCCTGAATGAGCGCCCCATCCAGGCTCAGTATCAATTTTGCCGTCATAGTCCCGTCTCTCTCATTTCCTTAACCAATTAAGCAGCCTTGCCAGGTAACTGCGTGGCTGCGCAAACGTCTGCTTCACCTTGACCAGAATCACCGAAACATTGTCACGCCCCCCGTTGTCGTTTGCAGTCTGAATCAGTTGTTCTGCGGCAAGCGCCAGATTACCCTGCATCGCATACACGACGGATTGAATGTCGTCGTCTTCTACCATATCGTTCAGGCCATCCGAACAAAGCAGGTAAATATCGCCCGGTTGCACATTATGCACATGAATTTCCGGCATCACCTCCGCATCGATACCGACAGCACGCGTTACCAGATTCCTGTTTTGTGAATGACGCGCCTGTTCGAGGCTGATGACTCCGCTGTCTATCTGCTCCTGCAGCAATGAGTGGTCGCGGGTCATCAATTCCAGAGTCTCTCCGCGCAAACGATAGAGGCGCGAGTCGCCGACGTGGCCAACTGCCACGCGGTTATCGTAGAACAACGCTGCAACAACCGTTGTACCCATACCGGAATATTGCGCCTGACCCCGCGCCGCCTGATAGATCGACGCATTGGCACGTTGTATGCTGTTGTTCAGCAACACAACCGCCAGCTCCTCCCCGCTTGCCTCGTCTCGCTGGATGGGACTGGATTGCTTCAGGGGATCGGCCACCTCGGTCACCATCACCGAGACCGCAATACCACTGGCGACCTCGCCCGCATTGTAGCCACCCATGCCGTCGGCCAGCACCACCAAGCCGCAGGCCGCATCCGTGGCGATACTGTCTTCGTTGTGCGCACGCACCATGCCGGAATGGGTTTGCTCTACGATTTCCAGCGCGTCTTCCAATTTCATAGTCCTATTTGACCAGCAACACCGGACATTCAGCCAGATGCAATACCTTCGAGACCACGGAGCCCAGCAGCAACATTTTCAGGCCACCCTCTCCCTGTCTGCACATCACGATCTGGTCCACCTCCTGCTCACGGGCATATTGCACGATGGCCTCGGCGGGCGTACCGATGCTGATGTGATACTGATAGGGCAGATGCGCAGCATCCAGTTTGGCGCGCGCCTGCTGGAGGGCAGCCATGCCTTGTTCACGGTAATAATCGTTGATAGTGTCCTGATCGATGAACAGCTTGACATTGCCTGTCGCGATCTTCCATTGCACATTCAACAGCAGCAGGGCAGGCGGCTGTTTCAGCGTATCCATGTACTCGATGACATGATCCACCGCGCGCTCCGCACTGGCTGAGCCATCGAGCGGGATCAGTATTTTGCTGACACGTTGTTGGTGCTCCGTTTTCATTCTTATTCCTTAACCTTGTTTATCCGGAACAACAGATACTTTTCCATCAAGCAGATTGACAACTTCACTCGTAACGACGCGCCGCATCGCCAGCCACTTGCCGGCCACCAGCACCAGCAACGCGCACGATGCCGGGATCAGCCAGTGCAGCTGGTGTTGCGCCTCGACCAGCGGCGCCAGCAAGGCCTCGCTGACCAGCATTTCTCCGGCCACATAACCCAGCAAGGCACCGCCAGCATAGATGATGTAGGGGAAACGGTCGATCAGTTTCAGCACCAGTTGGCTGCTCCAGGCGATCAACGGAATGCTGATCAGCAAACCGAACACCAGCAACGACACATTACCCTTGGCCGCCGCCGCCACCCCCAGCACATTGTCCAGACTCATCACAAAATCGGCGATGATGATGGTTTTGATCGCACCTGTCAGCCTGGTGTCGGCCTTGATATTGCCCTCGTCATGTTCGTCATCCGGCAGAATCAGTTTAATTCCTATCCAGATCAGCAGCAGGGCGCCGATCAGTTTGAGATAGGGCAGGGCGAGCAGACTGACGGCAAAAAAGGTCAGCACGATGCGCAATCCTATCGCGCCGCCCACGCCAAACAAGATGCCCTTCCTGCGCTGTTCAGGCGGCAGATTGCGGCACGCCAGTGCGATAACCACGGCATTGTCGCCGGACAACAACAGGTCGATCATGATGATCTTGACTACATCCGCCCAGAACTGCGGCGCAGCAAACATTTCTAACATTTCAAACCCAATTAAATTGTAAGTGGGAAGTGGATAGTGGCAAGTAGGAAACCCACTCACGACTGGCTACTAGCTACTAGCTACTAGCTACCCATCAGTATTTTCTTCATCACCCGCCCCATTTCGGCCGGATTGCGGGTGATGTGTATGCCGCACTCTTCCATCACAGCGAGCTTATCATCCGCTCCGCCCTGCCCGCCGGAAATAATCGCCCCCGCATGTCCCATGCGTTTTCCGGGTGGCGCGGTGACACCCGCGATAAAGCCGACCACGGGTTTTTTCATATTATCCCTGATCCAGCGCGCACAGGCTTCCTCGTCGCTGCCGCCGATCTCACCGACCATGATGACCGCGTCTGTTTCCGGGTCATCATTAAACAGGCGCAACACATCCAGATGCTTCAGGCCGTTGATCGGATCGCCACCGATACCGACACAGGAAGACTGCCCCAGGCCCAGCGCAGTCAGTTGCCCGACCGCCTCATAGGTCAGCGTACCGGAGCGCGATACCACACCGATGCGCCCCTTCTTATGGATATGACCGGGCATAATGCCGATTTTGAGCTCATCAGGGGTAATCAGCCCCGGACAATTCGGCCCGATCAGCAAGGTGCGACGGCCGGACATCCTGTAGCGGGTGCGCAGCATGTCATGCACCGGTATCCCTTCGGTGATGCAAATCACCAGTTCCAGATCCGCATCGACCGCCTCATCGATCGCGGCGGCGGCGTAGGCGGGCGGCACGTAAATGACAGAAACGGTAGCGCCTGTCTGTTGTTTGGCTTCCAGCACGCTGTTGTAAATAGGCACGCCCTCGAAACTCTGCCCGCCCTTGTTCGGTGTCACGCCCGCAACAAAACAGTTTGCACCATTCGCATAGGCGATGCAGTTGGTAGTGTGAAACTGCCCCACCTTACCCGTCATGCCCTGGGTCATTACCCTGGTGTTTTTATCGATTAAAATAGACACTTAATGACTCCTTGCTGCTGCGACTGCCTTTTCGGCGGCATCCGCCATGTCAGCAGCTGAAATAATCGGCAACCCTGATTCAGCCAGTATCTTCTTGCCCAGCTCCACGTTGGTCCCTTCCAGCCGCACCACCAGTGGCACGCTCAAATGCACCTCGCGCACCGCCGCGACTATCCCTTCCGCAATCACATCGCATTTCATGATGCCGCCGAAAATATTGACCAGTATCGCCTTCAGCTTGGGATTTTTCAGCATCAGCTTGAAGGCTTCAGTCACCTTCTCGCGGTTCGCACCGCCGCCCACGTCGAGAAAATTCGCCGGGTTGCCGCCATACAGCTTGATGATGTCCATGGTCGCCATCGCCAGCCCGGCACCATTGACCAGACAGGCGATATCGCCGTCCAGCGAAATATAGCTCAGGTCAAATTTGGATGCCTCGATTTCTGCCGGGTCTTCTTCGTCCAGATCGCGAAGCGCCACGATTTCGGGGTGGCGGAACAAGGCGTTACTGTCAAAGTTGAATTTCGCATCCAGTGCCAGCACGCGTCCGTCCGCCGTCAGCACCAATGGATTGATTTCCGCCAGCATCGCTTCCTTTTCCACGAAGGCGCGATACAGGCCCTGCAGCACGGCAACCGCGCCCGCGATTGAACCTTCGGGAATGCCGATCAGCCGCGCGGCCTGCGCCGCCTCTTCTGCACTCAGGCCTGCTACCGGATCGATGCGCAGCGTATGGATTTTTTCCGGGCTATGCACGGCGACTTCCTCGATTTCCATGCCGCCCTCGCTGCTGGCCAGCAAGGCCACGCGTTGCGCATCACGATCTATCACCATGCCGAGATAGTATTCACGGGCAATCTGCGCCCCCTCTTCGACCAGCAGGCGGCGCACCAGCTGCCCCTCTTGCCCGGTCTGGTGCGTCACAAGCTGCATGCCGAGTATCTGCTCCGCAGCCAGACGCACTTCCTCCAGACTGCGGGCGACTCTGACACCGCCGCCCTTGCCCCGCCCGCCAGCATGTATCTGCGCCTTCACCACCCAGACCGTCCCGCCCAGAGCCCGAGCAGCGGCCACCGCTTCGTCCACGCTGAAGCACGCCTTCCCGCGCGGCGTGGGTACGCCAAACTTGCGCAGGATTTCCTTACCTTGATATTCGTGAATTTTCATAATGGATAATCATCTGAACAAAACGCGCACCAGATTAATGCGCAGGCTCAATCTTACCGAATTATCCATGGCGGCGTGGAAGGATTTGCGCGAACAGGCCGCACAACCCTTCTATACGAAACGGTTTTCGGGTAATTCCTCATTTTTAGTCAGGTTCGGAAGTCAAGTGGGTTAAAAAACCGGGGAAGCGCCGATTAAATCATCTTGTCTTTAGCCGCGAGGGTCGTGGCGGGAGCCGCCTTTAGCCGCGAACAAAGTGTGGCGTGAGGCAATTCAATGCTTTGCTGAAAACCTCTGGGTTGCCGCAGCCCTTCGGGCTTCGCAATGACGTGCCCGCAGCCGAACTATTGAGTTCGCGGGCTGTTATTCCCGTTTTCCACGTCGCCGAGCTTGCGCCAGGTTTCCAGCAAGCTGTCTGGATTCAGCGAGATGGTCTGTATGCCCTGTTCCATCAGCCATTGTGCGAAATCGAAGTGGTCTGACGGCCCCTGGCCGCAGATGCCGATGTACTTGTCCAGCCGGTTACAGGTGCTGATCGCCATATGCAACAAACTTTTCACCGCCGCATCGCGTTCGTCGAAGCGGTTGGCGACCAGACTAGAATCGCGGTCCAGCCCCAGAGTCAGCTGGGTCAGATCATTCGAGCCTATCGAAAATCCGTCAAAATACTCAAGAAACTCTTCCGCCAGCAAGGCATTCGAGGGTATCTCGCACATCATGATCAGGCGCAGCCCGTTTTTTCCGCGCACCAGACCGTTTTTTGCCAGTTCTTCGACAACCTCAGCCGCCTCCTGCACGGTGCGTACGAACGGCACCATGATTTCCACGTTGCTGTACCCCATCTCCTCACGCACTTTTATCATCGCGCGGCATTCGAGTGCGAAACAGTCCCTGAAGGCCGGTGCGACGTAGCGCCCGGCACCCCTGAATCCTATCATCGGATTTTCCTCGACAGGCTCATACCTGTCACCGCCCAGCAATTTGCTGTATTCGTTGGATTTGAAGTCGGACAGACGCACGATGACGGGGCGCGGCCAGAACGCAGCCGCCAGACTGGCGACACCCTCGGTCAGTTTTTCCACATAGAAAGCAACGGGGTCGGCATAACCGTGGGTTTTCTCCAGCACCGCCTCCTGCAACGCAGCCGGCAAGGTCTGAAAGTTCAGCACGGCTCGGGGATGAATACCTATCATATTATTGATGACGAATTCCAGCCGTGCCAGACCGATACCCATGGAGGGCATTTGCGCAAATTCAAAAGCCAGCGTCGGATTACCAACATTGAGCATCAGCTTGACCGGTAAATCCGGCAAGGCAGCTTCGCTGGGCGCGATAATCTCGAACGGCAAGCGCCCCGCATACACATAACCGGTATCGCCCTCCGCACAGGACGCGGTGACCGTCGCCCCGTCCTGCAAGGCGGCAGTGGCGTGACCGCAGCCCACGATGGCCGGAATGCCCATCTCGCGCGCGATGATAGCGGCATGGCAGGTGCGCCCGCCGCGATTGGTGATAATCGCCGCAGCCTTTTTCATCACCGGCTCCCAGTCCGGATCGGTCATGTCGGTGACCAGCACATCGCCTGCCTGCACCCTGTTCATTTGGGCTGCGCCTGTCACCAGGCGCACCGGTCCTATGCCGATTTTCTGGCCGATCGCGCGCCCCTCGATCAACACCTCGCCGCGCTGTGTCAGCCGAAATCTTCCCGCCCCGCCTGCGCCGACTTGCGACTGAACGGTTTCAGGACGCGCCTGCAAAATGTAAAGTTTTCCGTCCAGTCCGTCCTTGCCCCATTCGATATCCATGGGGCGTCCATAATGCTGTTCTATCGTCATCGCATATCCGGACAGTTCCAGTACTTCCGCATCACTCAACGAGAAACGGTTGCGCGCAGACAGCGGCACTTCCTCTATGCGGGTAGAAAACCCCGCGGCCCTGTCCGCATCGAATACCATGCGCTGCAGCTTGGAACCCAGGCTGCGCCGCACCACCGCCGGATAGCCTTCGGCCAGTTTTTGCTTGTGGACATAAAACTCGTCCGGATTGACCGTGCCCTGCACCACCATTTCACCCAGCCCGTAAGCGGAGGTAATGAACACCACATCGCGAAAGCCGGACTCGGTATCCAGCGTGAACATCACACCCGAAGCACCCAGATCCGAGCGCACCATGCGCTGCACCCCGGCCGATAGCGCGACGCTGGAATCGGTGTAGCCGGTGTGCACGCGATAGGAAATAGCCCTGTCGTTATACAGCGAGGCAAATACCGCTTTGACGGCGTGCAATATATTGTCTACGCCGTGGATATTCAGAAAAGTTTCCTGTTGACCGGCGAACGAAGCATCGGCCAGATCTTCTGCGGTAGCGGAAGAACGCACCGCAAAACTGCCCTCGCCTTCATCAGCCAGCCGGGCATAGTGCTGGCGTATTTCCTGTTCCAGCCGCAAAGGCAGCGATGCATCGCCTATCCAGCCGCGTATCTTCGCACCCGTCTCGGCCAGCGCATTCACATCCGCCACATCCAGCGTGGACAGGGCTTGCGCGATGCGTTCATCCAGCCCGCTGGCCGCCAGAAAATCCCGGTAAGCCTGTGCCGTAGTGGCAAACCCGCCCGGAACACAGACACCCATCGCCCCCAGCTTGCTGATCATCTCGCCCAGAGAGGCATTCTTGCCACCCACCTGCGCAATGTCCGCTATGCCCAATGATGCAAATGAAATCACATAAGGATGCATGCTGATTCTCCCGTCGAATTTTATTGCTATGAATCTGTATGAGAGCGCTTGCGGATTGCCTGCAGCAGATGCACCGCCATTTCCTCAATCGAGCGCGCAGTCATGTCAAATCGGGCGATACTCGCACGCCGCATCAGACTTTCCGCCGCTGCCACTTCGAAGCGGCAATTATCCAGAGAAGCATAATGACTGCCCGGACGTCGCTCCTCACGAATACGATGCAACTGTTCGGGCGCGATGGTCAGTCCGAACAGTTTATCGCGAAACGGCAACAAGGAAGCAGGCAAACAGTCGCGCTCAAAATCTTCCGGTATCAGCGGATAATTGGCAGCCTTGAGGCCGAAATGCAGCGACAGGTACAGGCTGGTCGGGGTCTTACCACTGCGGGACACCCCCACCAGTATCACATCGGCATTCTTCAGATCAGCACTACTGATGCCGTCGTCGTGCGCCATGGCAAAATTCATCGCCGCGATGCGCCGTGCATATTCGCGATTCTCCTGCCCGTGGCTGCGGCCTGCAACACGCGTGGCACACTGGCCCAGTTCCTGTTCCAGACCCGCCATGAACGCCTCGAACACATCCAGCAACAGCGCATCCGCCCGACGCAGCAATGCGCTGATTTGCGGATCTGTCATGGTCATGATCAGCAAAGGGCGCACCCCCTCCCGCTGATTCAGCTCGGCGATATGCTGCAAACAGGCAGCAGCCTTCTCCAGACTATCCGTAAAAGGGTAACGCACATATCGAAATTCGATACCCTCAAATTGCGAGAGCAGGCCTTTGCCCAGGGTTTCCGCTGTAATGCCGGTCCCGTCCGAAATATAAATTATCGTGCGGCTCGCTGCCTTCATAGCTTAACTTTCACATCGCTTCGGCTTTGTTGTCAGACGACGGCTTCCCTTATTTTCCGGACGAAATCTGGTCAGCGCTGAAGAGATGGTAACGTGATTTGCCATTGTTTTTTGCGACATACATCGCCTCATCGGCGTGCACCAGCAACTGTTCATCTGTACTCTGATCACGGGGATAAAGCGTGACGCCTATGCTGGCGGTCACCCTGACTGGCGTGCCGTTGACCGGTATCGGCTGTGCGATATCCTGCAACAGCCTGTTCAGCAACAGACCGGCATCCTCTTCCCCATCCAGATCACCCAACAGCAATACAAATTCATCGCCGCCCAGACGCGCAACGGTATCCTCACCGCGCAACAGCTTATTCAGGCGTACCGAAACAGTGCACAGCACCTGGTCGCCCGCATGGTGTCCGAGCGTATCGTTGACCTGTTTGAATCCGTCCAGATCAAGATAACACACCGCCAGGAGACGTCCGCTGCGATTGCTGTGTACGATGGCCTGGCTGAGACGGTCACGCAACAGTCGGCGGTTGGGAAGACCGGTCAGCATGTCATGCTGGGCCACATCTTCCAGTCTGTGCTGACGTTGAATCAACAGCGAAATGGAAGAGGACAAGCCGACATAATGTGTAATGACACCCTGATCATTTTTGATGGCGGACAGAGAAAGCCATACCGCCTCCATGGCGCCGCTGGCATCACGCCCCAGTATTTCGCCCGCCCAGTGTCCGCTCTCGGTCGCGGCCCTCCAGACTTCCTCCATCTTTTCCTGACCGAAAAATTCCGGCCTGATTTGCCTGACAGGCATTCCGATCATCTTTTCCTGTTCCCGCTGTACTTCCAGACAAAACGCGGGATTGGCATCGATAATCAGGCCTTCTGCATCCGTGATGAAGATAGCCTCCAGCGTACTGTCGATGACCTTTCTGGACAATTTCAATCGTCCTTCCACCTGCTGGCGCGCGGCAATCTCACGCATCAGCTGCATGGTTCGTGATGCAAGGCTGTCATACATGCTGAGAAAGGTATCCACCAGCACACTCATCGCACCGCTCATCTCTACGACAGCGCTTTCCTTGGCTTGCTGCAATGTCTTGCCCTGCTGCAAGCCAAGCACGATCTTCGCCATATGCTTGTCGGATTCAAGAATATGAAAAGCCAGCCAGTGCGTCAGGAATGAGACTATCTTATCGGCAAGCTGCTCAGCGGGTAAGGTATCCTGCTGACCTTTAAGCTTGAGCACCGCATCCAGAAAGTCCTGATGAACCTTCGCATGCACGCCGGTCATTTCATCCGCAGGCAGGTATTGCGCCCAGATGTCTTCCTCGGTCTTGAAGTGATAAAGGGTATAACTGGTCAGTTCGTCAAACACACGATGCAGCTCAAGCGCATCTGTTTCATGAGTAAAATGCACGGCCAGCCGATTCAGCAGATCAACCAGCTTCTTGTGCTGCTCATCGAGAACGGGCACACCCGTTTCAAAATTTGCATTCCAGGGAAAGATGACGGTGTTGGAAATCATGAAGCTGATCGAACGAGGTTATTTGGACTGATTGTACAGCCCAATGCCTCACCGTTGTGACAAACCCTGCACAAACAGCTTTTCAGCCCCGATTTCACAGCCTGACGGGTCATTAAAGAGATAAACCACCGTTTCTGACAGGCCGCGCATCCCGAACAGGTAGACGTAAAAAACCTTGCATCGCTGCAAGGATTATGAATACTGGTGCCGCTTGTCGGATTCGAACTGACGACCTACCGCTTACAAGGCGGTTGCTCTACCAACTGAGCTAAAGCGGCTTGTTGAAACATGACACCAATGATTCTTGGTGGGTCGGGCGAGATTCGAACTCGCGACCAACGGATTAAAAGTCCGCTGCTCTACCGGCTGAGCTACCGACCCCTGCAAAGGAGCGCGAATTATACGTATTTCGCGCACCCTGTCAATGCGGAATTACAATCTTGATGAATAAAATACGACTACACGGATGCTTCACCCGCTTCGATACCGTATTTTTGCGCGGACGCAGCCCTCGGGTATCAGTCAACTAAGGAGATGCTGATTAAATCGTCTTTGCGATAACCAGCGACTTGCCAGCTCTTGTACCCTTTAGGGTGTGCTGGCTTAGTCGAATGGCTAGTAGTTTCATCAGGGGCGTAGCGACGTGGCAAACCAGAATCATTTTTAAATCAATGCACTGGATTGCCGCCCGCCACGTACCTCGCGGCTAAAGGCCGCTCGCAATGACGGCGCAATGAATAAATCAGCGCTTCCCTAATTGACGTAGCGGGTAGGATCAACCACACCCGCAGCAGCAAAGCCGGCGCGGCGCAAACGACAAGAGTCGCATAAACCACACGCGCGACCTTGCTCATCCGCCTGATAACAGGAAACCGTCATCGCGTAATCCACGCCCAGCTGATTTCCGCGCTGTATGATCTCCGCCTTGGAGAGGTGCAGCAAAGGCGCATGCAAGGTAAGCGGCCGCCCCTCCACCGCAGCCTGAGTGGCGAGGTTAGCCATGCGTTCAAACGCTGCGATATAGGCCGGACGACAATCCGGATAGCCCGAATAATCCACTGCATTTACACCGATAAAAATATCCTGCGCGTGCAGCACCTCGGCCCAGGCCAGCGCCAGTGAAAGCATGATGGTATTGCGTGCCGGAACGTAAGTCAGCGGAATGCCTGCCGATTCGTGTTGCGGCACGGCAATACTGTTGTCCGTCAAGGCCGAACCGCCGAAGCCGGTAAGGTCAATGTTTACCACACGGTGTTCGCGCGCGCCCAGCGCGTCGGAAACGCGTTGCGATGCGGCCAGCTCTGAATGATGGCGCTGCCCGTAATCCACGCTGAGCGCGTAACAACTAAAATCAGCAGCGCGCGCCATCGCCAGCACCGTTGCCGAATCCAGCCCCCCAGACAAGAGGACGACAGCGTTCTTCATCAGTGACCGGCCGCGTTGTTCCATAGCATCTTGTGCAACTGCATCTGAAAACGCACCGGCAGGCGATCACGCAGTATCCATTCCGCCAGTTGCGTAGGATTTAGCACGCCCTGCGCAGGCGAAAACAGCACTTCGCATTTATCGGCCAATTGATGTTGCGACAAAATTTGTCTGGCCCACAGGTAATCATTTTCATCGCACAGGACAAATTTAATTTCGTCGTGTGGCGTCAGCAAGGCCATATTTTCCCAGCGATTTTTTTCAACTTCGCCTGACGCAGGCGTTTTGATGTCCAGCACCCGCATGACCCGCGCATCCACCCCGCTTATATCCAGCGCCCCGCCTGTTTCCAGCGATACCTGGTATCCGGCATCGCATAGCGCAGCAAGCAGGGGAAGGCAGTTTTTTTGCGCCAGGGGTTCACCACCCGTGACGGTGACATAGCGAGGCGTGTATTGCTCGACTTGTTTCAGGATAGCGGAGAGGGTGTGGCTTTGTCCGCCGGCAAAGGCGTAAGCAGTGTCGCAATAACTGCAACGCAAGGGACACCCGGTCAGACGGATAAACACCGTAGGCAGACCCGTGCGACGAGTCTCGCCTTGCAGGGAAAAAAATATTTCGGTGATGCGCAGTTGCGCGTCTGACTCAGACATGGATGACTACCTGGTCTCAGCGATCAGTTTTTTCGCTTTGGCAGCCGCCGCACTATCGGGATAATCGGCAATCAGTTGTTTGAGTGTGGCCGTGGCTCTGGCAACCGCCTTCAACTCATACTGGCAACCGGCAATGGCAAACAGTACATCCGGCGCTTTGGCCGCACCGGGCTCAGCCTTGAGCAAACTGCGATAAGTCGCCAGCGCTTCCTTGTAATCTTTCAGCGCAAACTGAGCGCCGCCCAGCCAGTAACGCGCATTTGAGGCATGCACCGAACCCGGATATTGCTCAAGAAACGCTTGCAAGGTTTTAGCGGCATCAGCGTATTTACCAGCCTTGGACAGACCATAAGCGGCCTCAATGGCCCGATTCTCCGCCGCCGGATCATCCGGATCGATCGCCGCTGTCGCATCGGCTGCAGGAGGCGCCACGACATCAACCGGCTTGGCCGCTTCGGCCTCTATGGTCTCGAAATGTCGCAGACGCGTATCCAGATCCACGTAAAAATCCTTTTCACGCTTCTCGGCTTCTTGCAGGCCGTGCGCAAGTTCTTCATTCTGTCCGCGCAATTTGCGGAGTTCACCGTTCAATACATCGATCTGCCCTTGCAGATCGAATATTGATTTGGTCTGTTGCTTGTCCTGCTCTTCAAGTTGCAGCACACGCGCCTCGACCTGCTGGATTTGCTTGCGCGCCTCGTCGTCCGAAAACAACCCCGCCTGCGCGGGAACGGCAAAACACAAACCCAGACAAATCAAGACGCGCAGCTTCAACATCGTCTTACTTTGCGTAGTTCAGATCAGTGCGGCGATTTTGTGACCATGAAGATTCTTCATGACCAGTCGCCTTTGGCTTTTCTTCGCCATAGCTGACGCTATCCAGCTGAGAGGCTTTCGCACCACCCAGTTCCAGCATCTTCATCACGCCATCGGCACGACGCTGACCCAGAGCGAGGTTATATTCGTTGCTGCCGCGCTCATCGCAATTGCCTTCCAGACGCACGCTGCGCGCCGGATTCTTGCTCAGATAGCCGGCATGAGCCTGCACCAGCGGCTTGTCGGCATCCTGCACCGCAGCAACATCAAACGGGTAGTACACGCTGCGACCGGCGAGTATGCTGGTCGGGTCGTTCAATGGATCAACCGCTGTTTTCGCAGCTACCGCCGTAGCCGTAGCTGGCGCAGTGGCAGCTACGGAAGTCGCAGGTGCGGCAGGAGCGCTGGTTGTCTCTTGCGGCTTCTGGCTGGCACAGGCGGCGAGCAGGTTCACCAACACGATACTGATAACAATTTTCTTCATGGTCGTTCCCCTTGATTTCATTTAATTAAAGAAATGGTCCCCACACAGGCTCGCGCGCGTCGCCGCTTTGCGTAAACATGTGCTGTTTGACACGGCCGTCGCTGGACACGGTCGCCAATATACCACGACCTCGCGCCTCGCTGGCAAACAGGATGAGTCGACCATTGGGCGCAAAACTGGGTTTTTTCTCCCATCCACCCTCGGTAAGCGCTTCCATTTGACCCGTCTGAAAATCCTGCACGGAGATATAAAACCGCCCGCCGCTTAAATGAGCGAACACAAAAGACTTGCCATCCGGACTATGACGCGGTGAGTAGCTGCTGCCTGCAGCGAAGGTCAGACGCTGCGCCGCCCCCCCTGCAACCGGCATGCGATAAACCTGAGCGCTGCCGCCGCGGTCCGACGTGAACAACAGGGATAATCCGTCTGGCGAGAAATTGGGCTCGGTGTCTATCGCTCCGCTAAAACTGATGCGGCGAATCTCGCCTCCATCGGGGCGCATCAGATAAATCTGCGAACTGCCGTCGCGTGTCAGCACCACAGCCAGCTGTTTACCGTCCGGAGACCAGGCCGGGGCGCTGTTGCTGCCGCGAAAATTGGCCACCGCCTTGCGTTGATGCGTGTACAGCGATTGCACGAACACCGCCGCATGACCCGTTTCAAAACTCACATAGGCAAGATGACTGCCATCGGGAGACCAGGAAGGCGACATGATGGGCTCGTTCTGCTTCAGCACGATTTGCTCATTGTGACCATCGCTATCCGCGACAATCAAACTGAACATTTTCCCCTGCCGGTTCACATAGGCGATACGGGTACTGAACACGCCCCGATTGCCGGTCAGTTTTTCATAGATCAGATCGGCGATACGGTGACCGACCGCACGTATCTGTCCGTCGCCTGCCGACACAGCCTGCCCGATCAACTCGACCTGTTTGACCACATCCAGCAGACGGAAGCGGGCCACTATGCGCCCGTCAGCCTGCGCGCTGGCCGTGCCTATCGCCAGCGCTTCCGTGCCACGCACCTGCCAATCAGGGTAGTGCACTTCCGCAGCCTCATGCGGCGACTTGCCGGCAGGGTCAACCAGACGAAACAAACCACTACGCAGCAAATCGCCCGTCACGACTTCGTTGATTGCCAGCCCCAGCTTTTCATCTCCGCCGAATGGCACTATGGACACGGGAATCTGATGTTCCCCCGCACCGATGATTTCGATGCTCAATGCAGCACGGGCCATCGAGGTATGTGCCAGCATCAACAAACCCAGCACAGCAAATAGTATTTTTTGCATACAACTATCCCTTTTATTCAACTGGCTGAAAACCCAGCTTTAATTCACGAAAACGCTTGAACATGCTTGCATCGGCAGGCAATGGCAAGGGCTGAGACTTGAGGATCGCACGCTCCACCGCAGTATCATAAACTGCGCTCCCGCTGGACTTGACCAGACGCGCATTGAGCACGGTGCCACCCGGCAATACCGTCACCAAAAATTCGACACGCGCGTCCTTCGCCACATCCGGCGGCATCACGATATTGCGCCTGATTTTTCCGGCAATTTTAGCGATGTATTCATCCACCACACGACCGGTCGCCGCTTCTTGCGCCGCCTGTTCGCGTGCTGCCTGTTCCCGTAACGCAGCTTCCCGCGTCGCCTGCAATTCCGCTGCCGGCGCCGGCTGAACGCTTTCCTTGCGAACTTCCTTTTTAACTTCCGGTTTCACCTGGGGTTTTTCAGGCAATTTTTCAGGTGGTTTTTCCACTGGCCTGGCTTCGATTTTGGGGTTTTTGTCCGGCATCACGATATCCGGCTTGACCACCTCCACCGCTTCGGCAGGCGGCGGAAGTACTTTCTCGACCTTGGCAGGCTGGGCCTCCGTCACATCCGGCAAACTTTGCCACAACTCCACGCTCAGCGTCGCAGGCGGCTCTGCCTGCCAGGAAAAACCGAAGTACAACAGCGCGAAGAAAGCAGCATGCACCAGCAGTGCCAACAGGCCGGCGGGCAATTTATAGGGCTCATGACAGACTACCGCGCTCATTGAGTCCTGGCTTGCGTCAACAGACCGACTTTTTTGATCTGCTGCTGTTGCAACGCATCCATCACGTTGATGACTTCTTCATAGCGCACGCTCTTGTCGGCTGAAATCACCACCGCCTGTTCCGCCTGCATATCCTGTCTGGATTTCAGAATCGAGACCAATTCCTCGCGGGACACGCGGCTTTCTCCGCCACCCTGCGCGTGATCGCGCAAGGCCAGCGTATTATCTTTTTTGATAATCACTTCCAGCGGTGCGGGCGATGGCACCGACGACTGGCTAACCTGCGGCAAATCGACCTGCCCAGGATTCATCATCGGTGCCGTCACCATGAATATCACCAGCAATACCAGCATCACGTCGATATACGGCACGACATTGATATCGTTCATCAGGCGGTTTCTTGAACGGCGGCTTGATCTCATGGCTGGCGCTGCAACACATTGGAAAATTCTTCACTGAAACTTTCAAAGCGTGAAGCCAGACGGTCGATGTCGTGCGCGTAGCGGTTATACGCCACGACTGCCGGGATCGCCGCAAACAAGCCCATCGCCGTCGCCACCAGTGCTTCGGCGATGCCCGGCGCAACATGCGCCAGCGTCGCCTGGCCGACATTCGCCAGACCGCGAAATGCGTTCATGATGCCCCACACCGTGCCGAACAGGCCTACATACGGGCTGACTGAACCGACCGAGGCCAGAAACGCCAGATGGGATTCCAGCCTGTCCATCTCGCGCTGGTAGGTCGCACGCATCGCGCGGCGCGTACCCTCCATCACCGCGCTGCTGTCCACGCCATGCTGTTTTTTCAGCTTCACAAACTCGACAAAACCCGCGGCAAAAATGCGTTCCAGCGCGCCCTGATCGGCCCGTGCGGTATTGCCGACCGTTTTGTAAACCTCATTCAGATTGGGATTGCGCCAGAATGCTTCTTCAAACTCATCCGTCAAACGGGTTTCGCGACGTATCGCGAACAGCTTGAGAAAAATGTACCACCAGGACATCATGGACACCAGCAGCAGCAAGCCCATCACCAGTTGCACCAGCACACTCGCATTGCTGATCAGATGTACAAACGACAAATCCTGCGTAACTTCCATAACTAGCCTTCCTTTAATTTTCCCACTGTGAGCGCAACGCTTCCGGCACCCTGACCGGCTTGAACGTATCCAGCGAAACGCTCACCAGATGCACCTCCGCCTCGGTCAACAGCACGTCTTCGCGCCGTACGGTCTGCAGCAGCGTGATGCGACTGCGTCCGATATCCTTGACCTGCGCGGTGACGTCCAGCATATCATCCAGTAGCGCTGGCCTGAGATAGTCCAGCTTCATCGAACGCACCACGAACACCACGCCGAATTCTTTCATTAACCCTGCATTGCTGTAGCCATGCGTGCGCAACCACTCAGTCCGTGCGCGTTCCATAAAGTTCACATAGCTGGCGTGATATACCACGCCGCCCGCGTCGGTGTCCTGAAAATACACCCGCACCGGCCAGGTAAAAAGCGGATGCCTACTCATCCGGCAACTCTCCGCTGCCCAGATGGCTCGCCACCGTCAGACCGAAATGCAAATAGGCGTTCGCCGTCGCCATGCGCCCGCGCGGCGTGCGTTGCAGATAGCCCTGCTGGATCAGGTACGGCTCCAGCACGTCTTCTATGGTGTCGCGCTCCTCGCCTATGGCAGCAGCCAGATTATCCACGCCGACCGGGCCGCCTGCGAATTTCTCGATGATGGTCAAAAGCAGCTTCCTGTCCATCACGTCCAGCCCCTGCGAATCCACATCCAGCATGGTGAGCGCCGCATCCGCCACATCGCGCGTCGCATCGCCGCCCGCCTTGACATCGGCATAATCGCGCACCCGGCGCAGCAGGCGGTTGGCGATGCGCGGCGTACCGCGCGAACGCTTTGCAATCTCCATCGCGCCGTCGTGTGACAGATTCATTTCCAGCAGGCCTGAGGAGCGCATCACGATGCGCTGCAATTCCGCAGGCGTGTAGAACTCCAGACGTGAAACGATGCCGAAACGGTCGCGCAACGGATTGGTCAGCATCCCGGCGCGCGTGGTCGCGCCCACCAGCGTGAACGGCGGCAGATCCAGCTTCACCGAACGCGCCGCCGGGCCCTCGCCTATCATGATGTCGATCTGATAATCCTCCAGCGCTGGATAGAGTATCTCCTCCACCACGGGGGACAGGCGGTGTATCTCGTCGATGAACAGCACGTCATTCGGTTCGAGATTGGTCAGCAGCGCGGCCAGATCACCCGCGCGCTCCAGCACCGGCCCTGACGTATGGCGCAGATTCACCCCCATCTCGCGTGCGATGATCTGCGCCAGCGTGGTCTTGCCCAGACCGGGCGGACCGAACAGCAGCACATGATCCAGCGGCTCCTGTCTTGCCCTGGCGGCCTGGATGAAAATTCCCAGCTGTTCGCGTATCTTTTCCTGACCGACATATTCGTCGAGCTGTTTGGGGCGCAGCGCGCGCTCCAGCGCCTCCTCCTGACGTGAGGCGACAGCAGGGGTGGTCAGACGCGGTTCGGCGGTGAGATTGTCGCTGTGGATCATGCTTCTGGTAACTCGTCGGTAATTTCAGGGGCGAATGATAACTTAACCCACCTCATGACTTGGACAATAACTTAAGCGCCTGGCGGATACCGTCGGAGACACCGACTTCTTTGGGCAACTGTTTCGCAGCCCAGTCCGCTTCTTTTTCGTTGTAACCCAGCGCCTGCAAGGCGTTGACGATATCGCTACTGATGGAACTGGCTGCAATACCGCTGCTAGCGCCCGTCCCAGCTGCGGCAAATTTTCCCTGCAATTCCAGCAGCAAGCGCTCGGCGGTTTTCTTGCCCACGCCGGGTATCTTGACCAGCCGCCCGGCCTCCTTGTTCGCCACGGCATCCGCCAGATCGGCGAGGCTCAATCCAGACAGCACGGACAGTGCCAGCCTTGGTCCCACCCCGCTGATCTTGAGCAGCAGGCGAAAGGCGGTGCGCTCATCGCTCGTGGCGAAACCGTACAGCAGATGCGCGTCCTCGCGCACGATCAGTTGCGTATGCAGCACGACCTTTTCATGCAACACAGGCAGGTTATAGAAGGTGCTCATCGGCACGTCGATTTCATACGCCACGCCCTGCACATCCAGCAGAATCTGCGGAGGGTTCTTTTCCAGCAGCGTTCCGGTTAAACGACCTATCATAGACTTACCTTACTCAAAATTAATGACAACGACAGTAGTGCCCCGTGCGCCAGCATCGCGGCGATGGTCAGCACGATCGCGCCATCCAGACGCTGCGGTTGCGCGGCATGCTTTAACAGCAGACGCGCAGCCTGCACACTCAGCGGCAGTGCCAGCAGCGCAATCAACGACAAGCCGGGCAGCCAGCCGACAATAATGCAGCTCAGCAGCCAGCCATAGGCCAGCGCCACGAGCAGCACATAACCCCAGCGCGCCTGAGCCACCTCCAGCCTGGCCACCCAGTGCAGTTTGCCTGCCGCGATATCCGCAGAACGATCCGGAAACTGATTGATATACAGCAGATTAGCCGCCAGCAGCGCATAGGACAATCCGGCGATGAAAGGGGCGGCGGCAAATGCACTGCGCTGCACAAAATCCGCACCCACCACGATCAGCAGGAAACCTGCCACGATACACAATTCGCCCAGCCCCCGGCTGTTCAATCGCAGCGGCGGTGCGGAATAAGCCCAGCCTGTGAACAATCCGACAAGACCGATATACAACAACTGAAAATCTGTCCTCACCATCAGCCATAGCCCCGCCAGTGCGACGCAAGCCATCAACCCAAGACCGAAATTGCGCGTCTGCGCCTCGCTCAGCACGCCGTTCTGAATGAAGCGGCTGCCACCCGTGTAGGGGAAGATGCGCTCCACGTTGCGGGCATCCGTGCCGTTCAACGCATCGTAATAGTCATTCAGCACATTCGCCCCGGCGTGCGCGAGCACAGCGAACGACAGGGTGAGCAGCGCGAGCGCAACATCCAATGCCCAACCGTCATGCCGGGCAATCGCCAGCCCGATCAGACCGGCCATCAGGCTGGCCGTCAGAAAAGCCGGACGGGTAGCAGCGAAATAACGTGCAAACGGATTCCGGAAGGCAGCGGGGATCGGCTCCTTCGGCATCAGATCAACCTTCCCTTCTTGACGCTAAACCCGCGGGTTTGCAGCGCACCCAGCCCGAGCCCGCCGTGCGCATGGCAGATCGCACAGGCCAGCGCGTCAGCCGCATCCGGGCTGGGCGTGCCGGACAGTTTCAGCAAACGCTGCACCATCAGCTGCACCTGTTCCTTATCTGCGTGACCGTTGCCGACCACTGCCTGCTTGACCTGCAAGGCGGTATATTCGCCCACCGGCAGATTCGCCAGCACCGCCGCGCAGATCGCAGCGCCTCTGGCCTGGCCCAGCAACAAGGTGGATTGCGGATTAACGTTGACGAACACTTTTTCAACCGCGACCTGATCGGGATGATGCAGCGCGATCACTTCGCCCAGCGAGTTGAGGATGACCTTCAGGCGTTCGGGCAATTCGCCATCCGGCGTCTTGATGCAGCCGCTGGCAACATAGTGCAGCTGCTGGCCCTCCTTATCCAGCACGCCGAAGCCGGTGATGCGCAGACCGGGATCAATACCTAAAATCCGGATCGAGGACTGAGGATTGAGGACTGAGTCAGAACGTAGAGCGGCGGTTTTTCCTTGATCCTCGATCCTCGATCCTCGATCCTGACTCACGCTCCTCAATCCTCTATTACTGCCGTGGTATACACTTCCTGCACATCGTCCAGATCTTCCAGCGCATCGAGCAACTTCTGCATCTTCACCGCGTCATCGCCGGTAAACAGCACTTCATTGGCCGGTTTCATGATGACCTCGCCGAATTCCGGCTTGTAACCGGCAGATTCGAGCGCCTGTTTGACGGCGACAAAATCATTCGGCGCGGTGATGACTTCGATGCTGCCGTCATCATTAGCATTGATGTCTTCCGCTCCCGCATCCAGCGCCACTTCCATCAGGCCGTTTTCATCCGTGCCCGGCGCGAAAACCATCTGCCCGCAATGTGTGAACATGAACGCCACCGACCCGTCCGTACCGAGGTTGCCGCCGTATTTGGAAAAGGCGTGGCGCACATCGGCCACCGTGCGCGTCTTGTTGTCGGTCATGCAGTCCACCATCACCGCCGCACCGTTGATACCATAGCCTTCGTAACGTATTTCCAGATACTGCACCCCTTCCAGTTCGCCGCTGCCCCGCTTGATGGCGCGCTCTACGTTATCCTTGGGCATATTGTTGTCATAGGCTTTGTCCATGGCCAGCCGCAGGCGCGGGTTGCCGGTCGGATCGCTGCCGCCCATGCGTGCCGCCACGGTGATTTCCTTGATCAGCCGCGTGAAGGTCTTGCCGCGTTTGGCATCCTGCTTGCCCTTGCGGTGCTGGATATTTGCCCACTTAC
>Ga0209231_1000118_pt1 | contig 57897 bp, 62 predicted proteins | sample Deesub45470m_DNA_FD_188086 | JGI IMG/M metagenome (GOLD analysis project Ga0209231, IMG submission 188086) | Deep subsurface microbial communities from North Pacific Ocean - 450_OLKR46/470m Metagenome (SPAdes) (version 2) | ecosystem: Environmental > Terrestrial > Deep subsurface > Unclassified ... | reverse complement strand
CCTTACTGATGCCGTTCACATTGTTCGTTTCTGCCAACGCAGAGACCGTTGGGCGGTCCGGAAGAAATCTGCAACTACGCTCGACCGTCGTCTGAAGGCGAAATCTCGAGTTTTTCAGGGACGACTAACTATCTCCCGCAACTGCTTGCTGACAAAGGTCGGATTATAGTCCTTGCAAAAAAAGCCCGGCTTCTGGAATCTCAACAGGATTACGAAATGGCGTTTGAGCCATGGATAGAAACTTCTCTTAAAATTGATGAATTTTCTGAAAAGTATCTCTATGATGGCAATAAAATTCATTGGGCGAGCAAGAAAACATTCAGACTTTTAAACTTCGATTCATTAAGGGGCGGAGTGATTGGTTTGGTTACTGGGGTGGTTTCTTCTGGCCTGGTATGGTGGTTAACTAAATGAAAACATTAACATTTTAGTTATAAGTACTCTTTCTCGCACACAGACTTATCCTCCAGAACAGTCCAAAGAAAAAGAAGCATACAGCATTAGCTGTATGCTTCTTTTTCATTCTAGAATGCGGTTGATCTAAGTATATGGTTCCAATAAAAGCACCTTCTCCCAGTGCCCGGTTTTGTCCGGCCCGGGGAGCCAAAATCATAAAACGCCCGATTTCTTCAATGAAATCGGGCGTTTTTTTTATCCGTTTCTCATTGATGGCTCGAATCGGAATTCCTTTCAAGTAAACCTATAAATATCATTATGTTAGATTGTGATGGTCCTGTCTGATAAATTCTGCTGATAGTACTGGATTCGCTTACTATTAACTGCAAATCACCATTAATCCTGTTGGAGTGGGGGACACGTGGGATAATGCCTCTTGGTGTGAGGTGTGACCCTTGGTCTTACATTTTGTGCACTGATACCTTGAGGTTAACGAGATTTGTTAGGGTTGGGGCAGCGTCTCGCAGTGGTTGGTTACTATAGACGGGTTCAAGCTCATACCTGTTTGGAGCTGGATTCGATTATCTTCACGCCCATCTTCTCGGGAGGCATGCCATGAAGTTGGCGCTCGGTGGATCAGAACATGTCGCACCTGCAACACGGCGGAAGATTGACGCCCAACACGAAGGGTCAGATCTCCGAGCCTGTATTGCCGCCGGCCTCAATGGCACCGATACCGTGCGCGGGAATTTGCTCTGTCGCAAGATCATCGTGGAGTTTCGAGATGCGGTGCTTGTGTGCACGCGCCCATTAAATGGTTGCGGCTTATTTTTTATCCAGGCACTTTTTTCGTTGTATAAAAAACAATCAGTTCCAGCGAATTCGTGATGTCAGCACGGTAAAATAGCCCAGTTCTTTCTGGTATGAAGCCTGCATTGAGTCTAGCTGAGCTTCAATTCCCCTCATTACGCAACTACATTTACAGTCACTCACGAGCAACGGCGCTCTGAACTCCCGAGAGGAGTCAGTGCGCCTTTTTATTTATTCCTGGTTAAGGTAACACCAACATCAGTGCCAGCTTGGAAAGCATCGGGCGGAAGGAAGGATACTCAATGAAAAGTGCCCTGATAGCCGATGACGAACCTTTGATCCGTAAGCAGGTTTTATGGGTTCTGGCCGATTATGGTTTTGATCAGTTGCACGAAGCGGCTGACGGTTTGCAGGCCGTGGCTATGGCGACCGCACATAAACCGTTGCAGAAGCGATTTTATTGATGGAGGGCTGATTTGAGCGCTCATTTGACGACGATAAACCGATGCAACCTGCCCCCCTGGTCGATCGCTTCGCGGCATTACAACGCCCACCCGCAGCCGTTGGAAATTCAGGGGACGCAGCATGTCGGGAAGAAGTTTTTCGCCGAAATTGAAAAAATCGACGACCCGGAGCTGCGCGGCTCCCGTTTTCATGACTTCATGGACGTGACTTTTCAGCTGCATCAGTGGGAGCAGGAGTCCTCGCGCAGCAGTCAGAAAAGTTTGAAAAACAGCTATCTCCGGTTTTTGCGCGGCTGGTTGTTTGACAGCAATTCGATTGCCGGTGCGGTGCTCAAAGGGTGGGTTGAATCCAGGCTTGGCCTGGTTCCGACCTTCCATCGAAATCGCATCGAGAGCGTCCATAGCGAAGATTATTATCAGTACCTGGTCGATCGGATGAAGGGGTCGGCCCGCACCAGCGCCGTGCTTTCGCAGCTCGATCTGCTCTATGAATATGTTCAGTACGAGTTGCGCCGGTGCCAGCCGGGCTGCACCCATCTGACCCTGTATCGCGGCGTCAATGATTTTGCCGAACATGTGATTCTGGAGCAGGCCGGTAAGAACCGCTACCTGATGCTGCTGAACAATCTGAATTCTTTCACCAGCGATTTCGAGCGCGCCTGGGAATTCGGCTCACGGGTGTTGAAGGCTGAAGTTCCGCTGACAAAAGTCTTTTTTCTGTGCGGCGTGCTGCCGAAATCGCTGTTAAAGGGGGAGGGTGAGTACCTGGTGATCGGCGGCGAGTATGCTGTCGAGGTGCTGACCGGGGGCTGATGATGCTGGAGGAGGAGCTGGTCAAAAAAGCGCAGGCGGTGTTTCTTGGAGTCGCCCTTGGCGATGCCCTTGGCGCGACCACTGAGTTCATGACGCCGGCTGAAATCAAGGCGCAATTCAAGGTTCACAGGAAAATCCGCGGTGGCGGCTGGTTGGGGGTCAAACCGGGGCAGGTGACCGACGACACCGAGATGTCTCTGGCCATATCGCGGGCGCTGCTGGCTGCCGGCGAATGGAATCTTCCGGGGATTGCCGACAATTTTCTCGGCTGGATGCGCGGCAAACCGATCGACATCGGCGCGACGGTGCGTAAAGGCATCTGCAATTTCATGCGCACTGGTGATTTGGCGGTTCCGGTCAACGACTGGGATGCCGGCAACGGGGCGCTGATGCGGATGGCACCGGTGGTGCTGTTTACTTTAGGGGATGATCGTCTGCTGCAGCGCTGCAGTCTGGAGCAGGCCCATCTGACCCACAATCATCCGTTGTCCGATGCTGCCTGCATTTGTGTCGGGCGGATGGTGCAGGCGGCGATGCTTGGTGCCGACCGTTTTCAGCTGCACGCCATGGCGCGGGAATTGATCGCCGCCTATCCGACCTTTCGGTTTAACAACTACAAAGGACTGGCCTCCGGCTACGTGGTCGATACTCTGCAGACGGTGCTGCACCACTTTTTTTCCACCGCCAATTTTGAAGAATGTCTGATCAATGTGGTCAATCAGGGCGGCGACGCCGATACTACCGGCGCCATCGCCGGGATGCTGGCCGGCGCTTTTTACGGCTTTGATGAACTCCCCCGGCAATGGTTGCGCAAACTGGATCGGGAGGTTAAAACCGAGATCGAAGTCAGCAGCGTCCGGCTGATCGGATTATCCCCCTGGATGAAGAGGCAATTAACCCCAGTAAAGGAGAGAATCATGGAACCCTCCGGCAAACAACTGACCGTCGCAGAGGTTGCGGTCGCTTTAAAAACCACCAGCCTGAACGTCATGCTGCATATCAAGCGCGGGTTGATCGCGGGCGAAGAGCATGACGGCAGCTGGTACGTTTTCGCCGACTCTCTGGCCGACTACCAGCGTCAGGTAGCGGGGCAGGCGAAAGCGCAACTGTGCAAGAGCAGCTGCAGTCACGGCTGTTCGACCTGCGCTTAGGAGGAGGCAATGGGTGTCAGCATAAAACCGTCCGATCTCTACTATCGCTATCCGCGCAAAAAAGAGCATCGCGACATGCCGAAATTTATTGGTAAGCCCGACAGTAAACAGTTTGACCGTTACGATCTCTACGAGGTCATCCCCATGTTTGAAGCGGTGATGAATGCTCTGGGCAGTTGCGACAACGATGTGTTGCAGAAGATTGAAGAAGTTCTCAACAACGAAGTGCCCAGGTTTATCGACAGCCGCGAAGAAGTTTACGATTGCCTGCTGATGGTGATGCGGGGGGTCTTGGGGCAAACAGATTCAGGAGGTGACTGATGCGGGTTGTTCAGAACGGAGACCGGGTCACCATCCACTATATCGGGACCCTCGACAACGGCGGTCTTTTCGACACCGCCGATGAGGAAAATCCTCTGAGGATCACTTTGGGGCAGGGGGAGGTTTTCCCCGCCCTCGAAGCTGCGATTCTCGGGATGAAAGTTGGCGCGGCGAACAATCTCCTGATTCCGGCGGTCCAGGCGTATGGTCCGCATCGTAAAGAGAATATGCTGCGGGTGTCGCGGCAGCAGTTTGCCTCTGAGCGTGAATTGCGGGTCAACGAGAAGCTCTCGCTGGCGTTTGCCGACGGAGAAGAGCGGATCATGCGGGTGGTCACCTGCGACAGCGAGACAGTCACCCTTGATGGCAATCATCCACTGGCGGGACTTGATTTGACCTTTGCTTTTAAACTGGTCAGTATTGATCCGGAAGGGGACGCCGATCCCTGAGCAACTGCTTCGCAGGGATGCATCCGGTCACTTCTGATGCACATTTTCTGTGCAATAGACCGGCTGGCAGGTGAAACCAGCCTTCTAATAGCGCCTCTGAAATGATATTTCTAAGGTGAAAATTAAGCAAAAACAGTATCTTGTAAAAAGCTATCAGAGTTGGCACGGCCCCTGCTATAGAGAAAATCGTCCAATCAAGCAATCGGGTACGACGACGTACCCACGACAGCTTACGGCAATGACGCCCGCGGGAATTTGATTCCTGGCGGGTTTTTTTTGTTCAGCAGCAATTTGAAGCTGCGGCGCCATGGCGGGGCCGCAACGGGCAAAGGAGCCCCACTCGGAATCGTTCCGGGTGGGGCTTATTGTTTTTCGACAGGACAGCTGGCTGCCTCGGACACATCAACGGGGATGCCGCCTCGGGGGAAGACAGCAGTCGTCGTCAACCAACAGCAAAGTGCGAAAGGAAACAACGTCATGGCAGAGAAAAAACTTCGTCAAATCGCGATCTACGGTAAAGGCGGCATCGGCAAATCGACCACTACCCAGAACACCGTGGCCGGACTCGCCTCCCTCGGCAAGAGGGTGCTGATCATCGGTTGCGACCCCAAGGCCGACTCCACCCGTCTGATTCTGCATGCCAAGGCCCAGGCTACGGTTATGGACAAGGTCCGTGAACTCGGCACCGTCGAGGACCTGGAACTGGAAGATGTCATGAAGCGCGGTTACGGCGACATCATGTGCGTCGAGTCCGGTGGCCCCGAGCCGGGCGTCGGTTGTGCCGGCCGCGGCGTCATCACCGCCATCAACTTCCTCGAAGAAGAGGGCGCTTACACCCCCGACCTCGACTACGTTTTCTATGACGTCCTTGGCGACGTTGTCTGCGGCGGCTTCGCTATGCCGATTCGCGAGAACAAGGCGCAGGAAATCTACATCGTCGTCTCCGGCGAGATGATGGCCATGTATGCCGCCAACAACATCTGCAAAGGGATCGTCAAGTACGCCGCCTCCGGCAGCGTCCGTCTGGCCGGCCTGATCTGCAACAGCCGCAACACCGACCGCGAGGCCGACCTGATCGAAGCGCTGGCCGCCAAGCTCGGCACCCAGATGATCCACTTCGTGCCTCGCGACAATCAGGTGCAGCGCGCCGAACTGCGCCGCATGACCGTCATCGAGTACTCCCCGGAGCACAAGCAGGCTCAGGAATACCGCACCCTGGCGCAGAAGATTGCCGATAACAAGATGTTCGTCATCCCCAATCCTTTGGAGATGGAAGAGCTCGAAGAGCTGCTGATGGAATTCGGCATCATGGAAGCCGAAGACGAAACGATCGTCGGCAAAGCCGAGAACGCCTAGTCGGCGGACGATTTGCCCCCAGCTCGGCGTTGCTCCGCGGGCTCGCGGGTTCAACGTAGCTCCGCTACGCCTCACCCGCTCGCCCTTGAGCGCCTTGATCTGGAGGCAACTTGTCCGCCTCCACCGAGTGGGTGGAGGCGCGGGAAAAGAATCTGCTCTTTTTAGGAGATCACATCATGGCTGAGAGAAAGCCTGTTCCGGGCATAACCAAAGAAAGTACCGAGAAGCTGATCCGCGAGACTTTGGCCGAAATGCCGGCCAAGGCGGCGAAAAAACGTGCTCCCCACCTCGGCGCCAACGAGCCTTCGGCTTCGCCCTGCGCGGTCAAATCCAATAAAAAGGTTGTTCCCGGCGTCATGAGCCAGCGCGGCTGCGCTTACGCCGGCGCCAAGGGGGTGGTCTGGGGGCCGATTCGCGACATGGTCCACGTCTCCCACGGCCCGGTCGGCTGCGGCGTCTACAGCTGGGGAACCCGGCGCAACCTGATGCAGGGGATTCCCGGTGTCACCTCCTTCCCGATGGACTTCACCTCCGACTTTCAGGAGCGGGACATCGTCTACGGCGGCGACAAGAAACTGGAGAAACTGCTGCAGGAAGCCGATGAGCTCTTTCCGCTCAACAAGGGGATGTCGATCCTCTCCGAGTGTCCGGTCGGCCTGATTGGCGACGACATCAACGCCGTCGCCAAGAAGATGGAATCCGAACTCGGCAAGCTGGTCGTTCCCTGTAACTGCGAAGGTTTCCGCGGCGTCTCCCAGTCGCTGGGTCACCACATCTCCAACGACTCGATCCGCGACCACATCATCGGCAAGTTCGAGTTCCGCGAGCCGGTTGGCCCCTATGATATCGCCCTGATCGGCGACTACAACATCGGCGGCGACGTCTGGGCCGCCAAGCCGATCCTCGAAGAGATCGGTCTCAACGTCAAGTCGGTCTGGACCGGTGACGGCGAGGTGGAGAAGATCGGCGCCACCCATCAGGTCAAGCTCAACCTGATCCACTGCTACCGCTCGATGAACTATATGTGCAAGGTGATGGAAGAGAAGTGGGGCATCCCCTGGCTCGAGTACAACTTCTTCGGCCCGACCAAGATCGAGGAGAGCCTGCGCGCCATTGCCGCCCTGTTCGACGAGACCATCCAGGAAAAAGCCGAGCTGGTCATCGCCAAGTACAAGCCGATGATGCAGGCGGTGCTCGATGAGTACAAGCCCCGCCTCGAAGGCAAAACCGCCATGCTCTTCGTCGGCGGCCTGCGCCCCCGTCACACCATCGGCGCCTACGAGGACCTCGGCATCCAGATCACCGGCGCCGGTTACGAGTTCGCCCACCAGGACGACTACGACCGCACCGCCCCGGAGATGGCCAAGGGAACCTTGATCTATGACGACGTCTCCGAGTTCGAGCTGGAGAAGTTCGTCGAAGAGCTCCGGCCTGACCTGGTCGGCAGCGGCATCAAGGAGAAGTACGTGTTCCAGAAATCCGGCATCCCCTTCCGCCAGATGCACAGCTGGGACTACTCCGGCCCCTATCACGGTTACGAAGGGTTCAAGATCTTCGCCCGCGACATCGACATGGCGATCAATTCGCCAACCTGGAAGCTGGTAAAAGCGCCGTTTTGACCAACGTAGGGGCGCTGCTTGCTGCGCCCTGTCCGGGGAACACACAAGGGCGCAGCAAGCAGCGCCCCTACACGGGATGCATATTAGGAGAAATAGACATGAGCGCTGAAGCCGCTAAGAAATTTGTCACCGAGACCCCCGTCGAAGAAATCGAGCGGGTCAAGGAATGGATCAATACCGAGGAGTACAAGGAAAAGAACTTTGCCCGCGAGGCGCTGGTGGTCAACCCGGCCCATGCCTGTCAACCGCTGGGCGCGCAGATGGTCGCCACCGCATTTGACGGCTGCCTCCCCTTCGTGCACGGCTCCCAGGGCTGCGCCTCCTACTTCCGCAGCACCTTCAGCCGCCACTTCCGTGAGCCGGCGGCCGCGACCTGCGACGCCATGACCGAGGACGGCGCGGTCTTCGGTGGTCAGAATAACCTGTTCGAGGGACTGGAGAACGCCTACGCCCTCTACAAGCCGAAGATGCTGGCGGTCTACACCACCTGCATGCCCGAGGTCATCGGCGACGACCTCACCGCCTTTATCCGCAACGCCAAGCAAAATGGCCACGTTCCCGAGGAATTGCCGATTCCTTACTCCAACACCCCGAGCTTTAACGGCACCCACATCCACGGTTACGATGCGATGCTCAAGGCGATTCTGGAGAATCTGACCGAGGGAAAGAGTATCGAAGGCAAGTGCACCGGCAAGCTCAACCTGATCCCGGGCTTCGACGGCAACACCGGCAACGTCCGTGAGTACAAGCGGATCTTCGAGGAGATGGAGATCCCCTACACCGTGCTGGCCGACACCTCCGAGGTCTTCGATTCAGTCTGTGACGGTACCTACCGTCTCTACGCCGGCGGCACCAAACTGGAGGACGCCGCCGAGTCGATCAACGGCAAGGCGACCATCTCCCTGCAGAAGTACTCGACTCTCACCACCATGAAGTTCATCGAGGAGCAGTACACCGGCGAGAAGATGACCCTGCCGATGCCCTTCGGCATCAAGAAGACCGATGAGTTTCTGATGAAGCTCTCCGAGCTCTTCGGCAAGCCGATTCCTGCGACCCTCAAGGCCGAGCGCGGCCGGGCCGTCGACGCTCTGACCGACGCCCATCAGTATCTGCACGGCAAGAAGTTCGCGGTCTTCGGAGATCCCGATTACCTCTTCGGTATCGTCTCCTTCCTGCTGGAAATGGGCGCGATCCCCTACCACATCCTCTGCTCGCGCACCAACAAGAAGTTCGAGAAGGAGATGAAAGCGCTGCTGGCCGCTTCCCCCTTCGGTGCCACCAGCAAGATCTACATCAACAAGGACCTCTGGCACATGCGCAGCCTGCTGGTCACTGATCCCGTCGACGGCATGATCGGCGACACCCACGGCAAGTGGGCCGCCCGCGATGCCAAGGTGCCCCTGTTCCGCATCGGCTTCCCGATCATCGACCGGGTCAACCTGCACCGCAGCCCGGTGGTCGGTTACCAGGGGGCGGTCAACATGCTGACCATGATCGCCAACAAGTTCCTCGATATCAAAGACGAGACCTGCGAGGACCAGTGGTTTGAAATGATGCGTTAGATTCGTGGCTGGGAGCTCGCTCCCAGCCGCAAATCGGGGGAAATATGATGGTAAAAACCCGACGTTTCGACATCATCAATGGCAACAGAAAGCGAGGTCTCTACATGAAAGTGGCATTCGCCAGTACCGATAAAATTCATGTGAACGAGCATTTCGGCCGGGCCGAGCAGTTTACTATCTGGGAGATCGGGCCGGAAGAGGCCGGATTCACCGGCATGGTCCAGGTCCGCACCGAAGGCGACGACGAGGCCGATCGTATCGAGGCCCGCTGCGCCGGTCTGGCTGACTGCGCCCTGGTTTACGTCGCCGAAATCGGCGGTCCGGCCGCAGCCCGGCTGGTGGCGAAGAAGATCCATCCGATCAAGAGCAAGGAGCGGGAACCGATCGCCGTGGTGGTGGGAAAGCTGCAGGAGGTGCTGCGCAGCAGCCCGCCCCCCTGGCTGCGCAAGGCGATGCTGAAAAACGAGCGCCCGGAATTTACTGCATAGATATATCAACCCAGAAGGAGATGAATCATGGCACTACTGACCGGACTGACCCGTGGCGGCAAAAGCTGGACCCCCACCTTTGCCGAGCGCGTCGATCACGAAAAATGTATCGGCTGCGGCCGCTGTTTCAAGGCCTGCTCTCGCAAAGTGTTGGGGCCGATGGATCTTGAGGACGAAGAAAACTATACCTCCCGCATGGTAATGACCATCGTCGATGCCGACAGCTGTATCGGCTGCGCCGGTTGCGGCGTGACCTGCCCGAAGAAATGCTTCAGCTTCGTGACTCTGGGCGCCTAAACCGATAAGGAGCCTCGCCATGTTTATCGCAGTCGCATCGAAAACCGGCACCGAAGTCGATCAGCACTTCGGTCATGCCGAACGCTTTCTGATTTATGACTACGGCAGCGGTAATCCGGAGCCGATTAAAGAAGTTGCGGTTGATAAATACTGTTCCTACGACCCGGATCACCCGTTTCGCCACCCGCAGTTCAACGGCATCGTTGCCGCTCTGCAAGGGTGCAAGGTGGTGGTGACGGCGATGATCGGCGAGCTGCCGAAACAGGAATTGAAAAAAGTCGGCATTGTGCCGATTGTCACTTCCGGCCCGATTGCCGACGCCCTGAAACTGGCGCACGATTCAGTCTGTAGCGGGGGGTGTAAAGGGGGGCAGGGGCGGGGCAAGGTTAATCAGGTTGGCGCTTGTTTGCATAAATCTTAGGCAATTATTTTGTTGAACAGAGCCAGAACCCCCTTTTTGACGGTTTTTAAAGTTGGCACGCCCTATGCTCTAGTCATCGGTAACGCTCGACGTTAGCCCGGGATACGACGAAGTCTCCCACTCATATACTGGCAATGAAGCCCCGCGAACCTTAAACCGTTCAGCGGGGCTTCTCCATTTTAAGAGCAAGGAAAAGGAGACCGATATGGCAAGCGGATGCCCGATGATGAAGATGCAGCAGAAGACCGAACACCCCTGTTTCGGCGGCGATCATAGCAAAGCCGGGCGGATTCACCTGCCGGTTGCCCCGGGGTGCAATATCAAGTGTGGTTTCTGCGAGCGCAAGTTCGACTGTGCCAACGAAAGCCGCCCCGGCGTCACCAGCCGGGTGCTGACCCCGGAGCAGGGGGTGGCGCGGGTGCGGCTGGTCAAGGAGCATATGGAGCAGCAGGGTGGCCCGCAGCTGAAAGTGGTCGGAATCGCAGGCCCCGGCGACCCGCTGGCCAACCCGAAGACCTTTGAGGCCTTTGACAAGGTTCGCGCCGCCTTCCCGGAAATGACCCTCTGCTTGTCGACCAACGGTCTGTGCCTGCCGGAAAGTATCGACAAGATCCTGCAGTATGACATTCACAGCCTGACCGTGACCATCAACGCGCTGACGCCGCAGACCGGCGCCAGGGTTTACGAGTGGATTCACTACGGCGGGCAGAGGTTGTACGGCGAAGAAGCCGCAGAGATTCTGTTGAAGCAGCAGCTGACCGGTTTGAAGATGGCCGCCGCGGCGGGGTTGCTGGTCAAGGTCAATTTCGTCTATATCCCCGGTGTCAACGACCACGAAGTGCTCGATCTGGCGGTTAAGGCTCGTGAGCTGGGGGCGAATATGATGAACATTCTACCGGTGATTCCGATCGGCATGTTCAAGGAGATCGAACCGCCGTCGGAGGCGACCATTGAGATGGTGCGCAATCAGGCCGAACTGATCCTGTCGCAGGCCCGGCATTGTAAACTCTGTCGTGCCGACGCGGCTGGGGTGGTCGGTAAGGATATCGACCTGGAGAAACTGGAAGCGGGCCAAATGGCCAGCTGAGTCCGCTGAATATTCTCAGCAAAGGCGCCGTGAATCATGAAACTCGAAGTCGCGTTGAGAAAAAGTTTTGGCCGCTTTGAATTTGCTGCCGATTTTTCCGTCGAAGGGGCGCGGATCGGGATTTTCGGTCCCTCCGGCAGCGGCAAGTCGACCCTCAGTAATCTGCTGGCCGGGCTGCTGCCGGCCGATTCCGGATCGCTTCAGCTCGACGGCCGCTGTCTGTTCAGCAGCGCAAAAAAACTCAACCTGGCGCCGGAAAAACGCCGGGTGGCGGTGGTTTTTCAACACGCCCACCTGTTTCCCCACCTGAACGTGCGGCGCAATCTGCTGTTCGGCTTAAAGCGCACCGCGGTCAGTCGGCGCAAGCTGGCACTGGACGATGTCGCGGCGGCCTTGGGGATTACCCCGCTGCTTGAGCGGGGCGTCGGCGAGCTCTCCGGCGGCGAGAAACAGCGGGTCGCACTGGGACGAGCGCTGCTGGCCTGCCCTGATCTGCTGATTCTGGATGAGCCGCTGAGCGCCCTCGACAAGCAGCTTAAAAACCAGATCATCCCGTTTCTGCGCAAAACCCTGCGGCGCTTTGCCATCCCCTATCTGTATATCTCCCACTCGTTACACGAAATGCGCCTGCTCACCGATCAGGTGCTGCTGTTTTCTGGCGGTCAACTGCAGGAGCTGACCGATGCCGAAACGCTGGCCCGGCAGCGGATGGCCAGCAGCAAGACCGGATATCTGAATCACCTCAGTTTGTGCGAACCACGGGATCTCGGCGGCCTGATCGGCTACCGCTGGGGGGGGACCGAACTGCTGCTGAGCGATCACGAACATCCACACGCGGGTCTGTTCGAGCTCTCCAGCAAGGACCTGATGCTGTTCAAGCATCATCCCCACGCGCTTTCCGCCCGTAACCTGCTGGCTGCCACCATCAGCGGCCTGATCACGCAGGGCGGTTCGGTCGCGGTGGAGCTCGACTGCGGCGGTGGCAAGCTGATCGCCCAGGTGATGCGTGAGGCGGCTCTCGAACTGGAGCTGCAGGTCGGTGGCAAAATCTATCTGGCGATCAAGGCCTCGGCATTCCGCCGGCTGACTTGAACGGTAACGGACGAAAAATGAAGCCGATCGTGATTTCACCTGCGGCCCTGCTGTTGTTCCTTGCGCTGTTGCTGGCAGTGCCGGCCCTGGCCGAGGAGGTGCGCATTTCTGCTGCGGCCAGCCTGACCGAAGTGATCAAGGAGCTGGTCGGGACTTATCAGCAGTCGCATCCGGCTGACCGTCTGCTGGCCACCTTTGCCTCCTCAGGGGCGCTGGCCAAGCAGATTGTCGCCGGAGCCCCAGCAGATATCTACATTGCTGCCAATCCGCAATGGATGGACTACCTGCAGCAGCAGGGTTTGATCGCCGCCGGCTCGGAGCAGATTCTGCTGCGCAACCGTCTGGTGTTTGTTGGCCCCCCGGACAGCAATATCAACTCCTTGGAGGCTCTGCGCAGTCTGCCGCTGATTGCAATCGCCAGTCCGAAATCGGCTCCCGTCGGGGAATACGCTGAACAGGCCATGACCGCCGCGGGCATTTATCCGCAACTGCTTGCCGGGCATAAAATCATCTTCGCCAAGGATGCACGCCAGGCACTGCTCTACGCCGAGCGGGGTGAAGTCGACGGCGCCTTTGTCTATCACACTGACGCGCTGCTTGCCAGACGGGTCAAGCCGCTCTTTGTCGTCCCGCAAGAGCTGTATCCGCAGGTTGTCTATCCGGCGGCGCTGACGCAGCAGGGCGCAGACAAGCTGGCGGCGCAGCGGTTTCTGCGCTACCTGTCGGGGAATGCCGCCCGCCAGGTTTTTCAGAACTATGGCTTTATCTTTCGCTGATGGGTTGATCGATGCTTGAACTTGCTCCGGCCGATCTGCAGGCTCTCTGGCTTTCGGCCCGAGTGGCCAGCGTGGCGACCCTGCTGGCGCTGCCGATCGGCTTTGTCATCGCTTGGCTGTTGGTCTTCAGTCGAGTCCCCTGCAAGCCGCTGCTCGATGGTCTGGTCAACCTGCCGCTGGTGCTGCCGCCGGTGGTGGTCGGCTATCTGCTGTTACTTCTGCTCGGTCGTCAGAGCCTGCTGGGTGGACTGCTGAACTCTTTCGGTATTCAGCTGATTTTCACCTGGAAAGGGGCGGTGCTGGCCTGTGTCGTGATCGGCCTGCCGCTGATGGTGCGCTCGATTCGGCTGGGGATGGAGCAGATCGACCCGCAGCTGCTGCACGCTGCACGCACCTTGGGCGCCGGTTGGTTCGATACTTTGTGGGCGGTGGTTCTGCCGCTGTCGATCCCGGCGCTGATTACCGGCGGGACCCTTTGCTTTGCCCGCAGTCTGGGCGAATTTGGCGCCACGATCATCATCGCGGGCAATCTTCCGGGGGTGACCCAGACCATCCCGCTGGCGATCTACGACTATACCAACAACCCGGGTGGCGAGGCGGGCGCCCTGTCGCTCTGTCTGCTGTCGATCGGTTTATCCTATCTGGTGCTGATGCTCAACGAGCTGATAATGCGTCGGCTGGGCCGAGCGAAGCGTGCTTAGGCTCTGCTCTGCGCCGGTAAGGCGAGAGGAAAATATGCCGATTCAGTCCTCTGGCGCAAAACAGAGTGCATAGTCACTGCAAACACCACAGTTCGGCGATTTACACATGGTCCCGCCAGTCCCATCGCAGACCTGCTTAAACAAAAAGCGCTTCCAGCGCATCCCCTGCTGATTGGCCGCCGCCAGGCTCGGCAGGTGGCGGCGGATCGCGGCAGTAAGCTCCTGACGTTCGAAAAACCCCATTGCCAGCCAGAGGTGTCCGGGCAGCGCGGCCCGCGCTGCGAGTATCCGGGCCAGCCAGGCGGCTGGTTGCTGCATGCCGCCGGTGGTATCGCAGGGGACATGGGCGAGCAGAATTTTCAGCAGGTCTGGGTTGGGTTCCTGAACTGGCGTCGGATCATTCTGTGACTTCGGTTTGAAGAGGTCACGCCCGGCTGCCGGAAAAAATTCGGCCAGCAAGGCGTCGATGTTCTCTTCGCTCAGGCCGAGAGCCCCGCTGAGCGGCTGAGCTTCCTGGCTGGCGACTACCAGCAGACAGGCGAACATCTGCCGATCTTCGCTGGCAATGCCGGCCGGCGCTTTGCTCGAGATCAGGCTTCGATACAGCGGATCTTCTACTGAGACTCTTGGATGATGCCCTTCCTCGGCCGTTGGCTGGATGCCGCTCCGCACCGGCGCTGCCCCATTGCGGGCACTGCTGACCGCTGATTGCAGCGCCTGGTGGGCGAGATCGGCGCAGTAGCTGCGCTCGGCCGGCAGCCCGGCAAGCCGCTGATTGATGGTCTCCGGGGTGTAGTTGTCAATCGCATTCAGCGACTGACCTTCGGCCAGTTCCGCTGCGGCGGCGCAGGCGGCCATGGTGAACCCGCAGCCGAAAACCTGAAAGCGGATGGCGCTGACATGGTTTTGTTGCAGGCGGAGAGAAAAACGCACCGCGAGGCGCCGGCCGACTTCAGTGGCACCCAGCCCGACTTCGCCGACACCGTCGGCGTCAGCAAGCACCCCGGCGCGGGACGCATCGGCGGCATATCTGCGAATGATGTCGGTATAGCCGTTCATCGTCACCTCCCGGGCTGGTCAGGATGCCTGCAAGTGTTGGCGCTGTGCGGTGGCCGCATTGGCACACTCGAAGAGAAAGTAGGCGCTCCCCTCGTAGAGCAGATCGTTCTTCAACTGATTGCCGACCTGCTCCCAGTTGGGAAAGCCGCGCAGCACCAGCCCCTTGTGCAGCCGCTGCGCCAGCGCTTCGCAGTGGCAGTTGCCGACGATCAGGTCATATTGATCCGCCAGCCGTTCGGCATCCTCCAGATCGCCGACCATAACCAGCTGAGCGCGGATTTTTTTCAGCTGCGGCGAGTCGACCGTGGACAGGGCGACGCTGACCTTGCCGCCGACGTCATGGAGCGCCTGGCAGATGCCGGCCAGCTGATCCGGTTCGGCGGCGACCAGAAAGCGGGTCTGGCCGAGGGAGAAATGGCTGTCGAGCATGGCGTCCTGCAGCCGTTGGCGCCAGCGGGCCACCGCCACCGGCGGCCCGCTGAAGCCGGTCTCCGCCAGCAACAGCTCAGCCAGCGCGTCGCTGGCTTCAAGTCCCTGCAGATGGCTGAAGTGCTGATGGCGCATCACCGAATTTTTCTTCAACAGCGCCGCCGCAGCGGCCTGCATCGAATCGCCGACGCTGATCACCAGCCCGGCATCGGCGAGGTTGCGGATTTCATCCGGTTTGATGCCACCGCTGGAGAGTGCCGCCTGCTTGACCCCCAGATGACCGTCCAGCGAGGTCGACAGATCGGGCAGCGCCAGTACGTTGAAACCGAAGCTCTCGATAAAATCCTTGATTTTTTCCACTTCGATCGGCTGCAGGCTGACGTGCGGCAGCAGCACCACCCGATTGTCATCGACCGTTTTTGCCGGGGCCACCAGCTGTTCGATCAGGGCCTTGCAGGTCAGCGCCCAACCGCTCTCCAGGCCGCCTTCGTAGTCGGGGGTGTTAACGTAGACCAGCGGGTAATCGATCTTCCCGGCGACGCCACGCAGGTCATCCCCCTTGGTCTCCGGCAGCCCGGTGGTGTGCAGGCCGATCAGGCTGGGGGTGACCTTTTTGGTGATGTTCTTCACCGCCTCGACGATGCTGTAATCGCCGCCGTCGAGCACCGCGATCGCATCGGTGACCGCGCTGGTCTGGATAGCGATCGGCTCGCTGAAATGACGGGTGAAATAGACCTTGGTCAGACTGGTGCAACCCTGGGCCCCGTGCATCAGCGGCATGCAGCCATCGACCCCGAGAAAGGCCAGAATGGCGCCCATCGGCTGCGACAGCTTGATCGGGTTGACCTGCAACGGTTTGTTGGATTTATGGATCACTTCTCCCATGGAGCCCTCCGTGCGGCCAGTTTGAAGACCGGGTTTTCCAGCGCATTTTTCAGATCCTCGGCCAGGTTCAGCAGCCCGGCGTAGCCACCGTAACTTTTCTTTTTCTCCTGATTGACGTCGGCAAAGGCGATTCCCTTTTTGATCGCCGTGTAGAGCGAACGGCCGCCGGCCAGCAGCAGGTGCGCGCCCCGCTCTTCAATCAGTTTTGCCTGCTCGGCGCCGGGGTTCATCATCAGCACGCCGTTTTCACCGAGATACTGGCGGGCTTTTTCGCGATCATCCTCGGTGGCCTTTTTCACCGCCGTGGCGACCACTTCGATCCCCAGATCCTGCAGCGCCGAAGCGATCGACCAGGATTTGTTGCCGCCGGTATTCAGCACCGCTTTTTTGCCGGCGAAGACCGCACGGTAGGGTTTGAGCTGCTCTTCCAACGTGGCTTCTTCGCGGGCGATCAGCGCCTTGGTGCGTTCGATCAGCCCGGCATCTCCGAGCGCGCTGGCAATGGCCAGCAGGCCGTTACTGGTGTCGCGTTTGCCGTAGAAGGAGAGCGAGATAGAGGGAATGCCGTATTGCTCCTGCATTTTGCGGGTCAGGGAGATCAGCGACTTGGCGCAGACGATCACATTGAGTTTGGCGCGGTGGGCGCTGCGGATATCGGCCACCCGGCCGTCGCCGCTCAGGGTCGAGAGGATGCGGATGCCGAGTTCCTCAAGCAGCGGCGAATATTGCCACATGTCGCCGGTGACATTGTATTCGCCGATCAGGTTGATATCGAAAGGGGTGCTGCGGTCCGGCTCCTTGGTGCCGATCAGGTGACGCAGCGCCGCCTCACCGCCAAGGCGGCTGCCGAGGTTCTTGCCGCCGACGAAACCGGGCGCGTGCACCGGAACCATCGGTACGCCGTGTCTCTCCGCGGCCTGCTTGCAGATCAGGTCAAGATCGTCACCGATCAGCGCCGTTACGCAGGTCGAATAGACGAACACCGCTTGCGGCGCGTAGTGCGCCATGATGTAGTCGATGGCCTTGGCCAGCTTCTCTTCGCCGCTGAAGACCACGTCGTTGAGATTGATATCGGTGGTGAAACCCATCTGGGTCAGATCGCGCCCCGGCCAGCTGGTTCTGGTGGCGCGGGTTTCCCAGCTGCTGCCGAGACAGGTCATCGGCCCGTGGACCAGATGCGCCGCGTCGGCATAGGGAAACAGCGAGATCTGCGCGCCTTCAAAGGCACAGCCGCCGGTGGTCGCGCCCGGGGTCGGGGCGTTGCAGGCGACCTTTTTGCCGGGGTTGTGTTCGCAGGCGCTCTCGTTGAGCAGGTCTTTGATTTTTGGTTTGTTGGACACGACAATCCCTTTCTGAGGTTTTCAGAATCGGAGGAAACCCGTCGCGTCATTGGGAGGGGGGAGGGCGGTACGACTTTGTAGCGCAGGCATTTCTTCAGCAAGAGCCTTGCCAGCTTTGCAATCCCTGATAAATAGCTCAATTTCTCAGGTAATGTGTCGTCGAGGCGGTCTATTTCTGTGCAATGCTGCCTGTTTTTTGTTCAATTGTTTGCAGTGCCGGGGTGGCCTGGGCTGGTTTCAGCAGGCGACCGCCATCGGCACAGCCTTTGCTAAACAGTCCAGCTGAGTACAGCGTCCGGCAATGGCGTCGGCAACATGGCAACGAAGCCCCATCCAGCAGATTATCTGCGATGGGGCTTTTTCTATTCGAGGTCGGTATGCAAAATCTTGAAACAGACAAGCTCATTATTGACGACACGACTTTACGCGATGGCGAACAGACGGCCGGCGTGGTGTTCAGTCTGGAGGAAAAAAAGCACATCGCGCGGATGCTGGATGAAATCGGCGTCGGCGAGCTGGAGTGCGGTATTCCGGCGATGGGCAAGCAGGAGCAGGCTTCGATCCGGGCGCTGGTCGATATGGGGCTGCGGGCGCGGCTGATCACCTGGAACCGGGCGGTGATTGCCGATATCAAGGCGTCGCTGGCGACCGGGGTGCAGGCGGTCGACATCTCCCTGTCGGTTTCCGATCTGCATATCAAACACAAACTGGGCAAAAGCCGCCGCTGGGTAGCCGAGCAGCTGAAGGTCGCCCTCGGTTTCGCCAAGCAGCACAACCTGTATGTTTCCATCGGTGGCGAAGATGCCAGTCGCGCCGATCCCGACTTTCTGGTCGAGTTGCTGCAGATTGCGCAGCGCGAAGGGGCCGACCGCTTCCGTTTCTGCGACACCCTCGGCATCCTTGACCCCTTTTCGACTTATGAGAAAATCAGTTACTTGCGGGCCCGTTCAACCCTCGACCTGGAAATCCATACCCACAACGACCTGGGGATGGCAACCGCCAATGCCATCGCCGGTATCAAGGCCGGCGCGCGCTTTGTCAACACCACTGTCAACGGCCTTGGCGAGCGGGCCGGAAACGCCGCGCTGGAAGAGGTGGCGATGGCGCTCAAGCACGCCTGCCAGATAGATCCGCAGCTCGACACCAGCCGCTTCGTCGAACTTTCCCGCTACGTTGGCGAGGCCAGCGGTCGCCCGGTGCCAGCCTGGAAAGCGGTAGTCGGAGAGAAGGTCTTCTCCCACGAATCGGGGCTGCACGCCGATGGGGTGCTTAAGAATCCCCACAACTATGAAGGTTATGATCCAGCCGAGGTCGGGCTTTCACGGCATATGGTGATCGGTAAGCATTCCGGACGTCACGGACTGCAGGATCGTCTCGCCAAGCTCGGGATATCCCTCGGATCGCAGCAACTGGTTATCTTTTTGGAGCAAGTTCGAGCCTTTGCTCAGAGCAACAAACGCCCCTTATCCGACAGGGAATTGGTTCACCTTTATCATTCTCCAAAAAAAGTGGCTTGATCTCAATTTTCTGCAAATTTTGGTCCTTGCTTTCCTGGAAACACACCCAGACGTCATGAGGCGGGATTTGAAATCCCTTGACATCTTGGCAAGATAACCCTAGCATCCGCCCTGCATATAAAGGGGAGTAGTTATCGGCCGCCGACATGGCCGACCCGGATCTCGTCAATACGGTCGTAAGACCCGGGACCGGGGCAGAATACCGCCAACAAGACCTTTATCCCGGCGCAAGCGCCGAGGATAGAGGTCTTTTTTTTTGTCTGCTGACGGCTGCGCGTCGGAGACAACTGCTCGTAAAACCAGACATCAGAGATCAAGGAGAGAGAACAGTGAACAGGAAAATTGGCAAGGTGTTGGCGATGATGATGGCCGTTGTGGTGTTGAGCGTCACCGTGTTTGAACTCTCGGCCCATGCCCGGGCCGGTGCCCGCCGCTCCTCGGGCAGTCGTGGTACGCAAAACTATTCCAAGCCCGCCAGCCCGGCGCCCCAGCAAAGCCCCTCCCGGCAACAGGCAGCTCCGGCTCCGAGTGTTAATCCACAACCGGCCGGGGGCGGCTTTATGAGAAGTATGGCCGGTGGCCTCATGGGAGGTATGCTGGGTGGCATGCTGTTCAGCAGCCTCGCCGGAGCCAGTGGCGGGATGGGCGGTTTAGGCGGCAGCGGGTTCGGCCTGTTTGAAATTCTGCTTCTGGCCGGTGGCGGGTTTCTGCTGTTTCGCTACTTCAAGAAGAGACGGAGCTACAGCACCGCTACCGCTTCTGGACCGGGTGGATATTCGGGCGAAACGATGACCCCTGTGGCCTTGCCGCAGCAAGCTTCTGCGCCGCTTCAGAAAGAATTGGAGGTGGGCCTGGCTCATATCCGGGGCATGGATTCGACTTTTGAGGAAAGCCGTTTCAGTGAGTCGGTCATGGACAGCTTTTTTCAAATTCAGGCAGCATGGATGCATCGGGATCTCGCAGCGGCCGCCGGCCTGCTGACCGAGGAGATGACGGGGACTCTGCAGTCCGATCTCGATCAATTGTTGCGGGACAAGCAAATCAACCAGCTGGAAAATATTGCCGTGCGGAAAGTGGAGATTGTCGAGGCGTGGCAGGAACTGGGGAATGATTACATCACCGCCTCCATTGTTGCGAATCTGCTCGATTATACTACTGATGAAGTGACCGGAGCGGTCGTCTCCGGCAGCAAAACCGAGCCGGTAAAATTTCAGGAATACTGGACCTTTACCCGGCCGGTCGGGGCCAATCCCTGGCAGTTGACGGCAATCCAGCAGCCATAACCGGTTTCGCGATCCCGGGTCGGCGGGAAGGCACGGGATCGCGAAACCAGGCTTTAGCCGAAAGGCCATTGCCGGCAAATATCAGGTTTTCGTTGGAGATGTTTTATGAACACCCTCTGGATGTGGCTCGGTTTCAACCTCTTCGTTCTGGTTCTGCTGGCCTTGGACCTCGGCGTGCTCCACCGCAAGGGGAAGGACGTCGGGATTCGGGAAGCCCTGCTGCTCAGCCTCGGCTACTTCGTCCTGGCGCTGCTGTTCGGCGCCGGGGTCATGCATTTCCTGGGCAAAAATGCCGGGGTCGAGTTCTTTACCGGTTACCTGCTGGAAAAAAGCCTGAGCGTCGACAATATCTTCGTCTTCGTGCTGATTTTTAGTCATTTCTCGGTACCTCCAAAGTATCAGCACCGGGTGCTGTTCTGGGGGATCCTCGGCGCCCTGGTGATGCGTGCTGTGCTGATTCTGGTCGGCGCCTCGATCATCGAGTCGTTTCACTGGGTCATCTACATCTTCGGCGCCTTCCTCATCTTTACCGGCGGCAAGATGCTGGCGACCATCAACCAGCAACCGGACATGGAAGGTAACCGTCTGGTCCGCCTGATCCGCAGCCATTTCCGGGTGACGGAGGGGTATGAAGGGAACCAGTTCTTCGTCCGCCGAAACGGCTTGCTCTACCTGACCCCGCTGATGGTGGTGCTGATTCTGGTCGAGGTGAGCGACGTGGTCTTCGCACTCGACTCCATTCCGGCCATTTTCGCCATCACCACCGACCCGTTCATCGTTTATACCTCCAACGTTTTTGCCATCCTCGGGTTGCGGGCTCTTTACTTCGCCCTGGTCGGTATCATCCACCGCTTTCATTATCTCAAATATGGCCTGTCGCTGGTGCTGATGGTGGTCGGCGCCAAGATGCTGATCAACGCGGCCTTCGGCAAGGTCATTCCTACCGAGGCGGCGCTCCTGGTCACCGCTGTGCTGATCGGCGGTTCGATGCTGGTCTCCATGCTCAAGACCCGTGGAATGCCCAAGGATGTTGCGACCGCTGAAGCCGTCCTCGGCTGGGTTCCGGGCAGTCCAGCCAAAACCGAAGCCGGCGAGATTCCGCCTTCAGCAGCGGGCCGTAAAGGGGAGGAGTTGTAGCGATCATGGAGACCTTCTGGTTTGAACTCGTCATCGTGTTGCTGCTCATTTTGGCCAACGGGTTTTTTGCCGGCGCGGAACTGGCCATTGTTTCGGTCCGGCGCGGTCGTATCGCCCGGTTGGTGGCCGAGGGGGACAAGCGGGCCGCTATCGTGGAGCAACTGCACGCCGATCCCCACCGCTTTCTTGCCACCGTCCAGATCGGTGTCACCTTGGTCGGGACCCTGGCCTCCGCCGTCGGCGGCGCCGCCGCGGTGGAGGTCATCAAGCCCTATTTGCAGCAGGCCCCGATTCGCCTGGTCAGCAATGCCGCCACACCGATAGCGCTGTTTCTGGTGGTCGGCTGTATCGCCTACCTCTCGCTGATTCTGGGCGAACTGGTACCCAAGGCCCTGGCCCTGGAATACTCGGAGCGGATCGCCCTCGGCGTGGCCCGACCGATTCGCTTCCTGGCCCGGATCGGGGGGCTGGCGGTGTCGGTACTGACCCTGTCGAGCCGCGCCATGCTGCGCCTGCTTGGGATCAAGGCGAGCGGCGAGCAGGCTTTCATTACCCAGGAGGAGATCCAGCACCTGATCGCCGAGGGCCGGGAAACCGGGGTCGTTACCCTCGCCGAGCAGGAATTCATCCGTAATGTGTTTGCCTTTTCCCAGACCCAGGTGCGGGAGGTCATGGTGCCCCGGCCGCGGGTGGTGGCCTTGGACCTTGGGCTGGACCGCGAGCAGATCCTCAAGTTCGTGGTCGACAGCCAGTATTCGCGCTTCCCGGTCTATCGGGGAGAGCTCGACAATGTGGTTGGTTTCATCCATGGCAAAGACCTGCTGGGGCTGGCGGTGCGATCCTCCAACTTCGCGCTGGAAAGCTTAATCCGCCGCCCCTTCTTTGTCCCGGAAGCGAAAAAGGTCAATGATCTGCTACGGGAGATGCAGCGCGGTCACGTCCACATGGCGATGGTGGTGGATGAATATGGCAGCCTGAGCGGCGTGGTGACAACCGAGGATTTGCTGGAAGAGTTGGTGGGGGAGATCGAGGACGAGCATGACCTGGGGGAACCGCAGCGGATCCAGTCGCTGCAGGACGGCGGCTATCTGGTCGACGCCCTGCTGTCCCTCAACGACCTGGAAGATTTGCTCAGGGTGCGGTTTCCGGCCGAAGCGCCCTATGAAACCCTGGCCGGGTTGATTCTGTTCGAACTGGGACATTTCCCTGTGGCCGGGGAGCGCCTGGTTTGGGGCAAGTACCTGCTGACCTGCGTCAAGGTGACCCCGACCGCCATTCGCAAGGTGCGGATCGAACCGGAAAAAGCTGAATAATATCAGGGAAGATAATGCCGGTACGCCCGCTCAGCTGATGGCAGTCCAGCAGGTTAGGGTCCAATATTGCCTCTTTGATTGGGGCGGTGAAAATGGCGTATAAATGCGTTTCCTCTTTCATTCTCAGGTGGCGGATCCATGGATCTCATGCTCCAGTCTCTCGACATTATTCTGCACATCGATCAGTTCCTGACACTGCTGGTGGAAAACCACGGCACCCTTGTCTATGCCATCATCGCCCTGATCATCTTCTGTGAAGTCGGCCTGGTCATCGCTCCCTTCCTGCCCGGCGATTCGATGCTCTTTATCATCGGGGCTCTTTGTGCCACCGGGGCCATGGATCTGGCCATCGTGCTGACCCTGTTTCCGCTGGCGGCTGTGGCCGGCGACAATTTCAATCGCTACATGGGTGTTGCTTTCGGCCGTAAGGCCTTCCGCGGCAGGGAGGGGTGGTTCTTCAACCAGAAAAATCTGGATCGAGCCCAGGGGTTTTTTGAAAAATATGGCAACAAGGCCATTACCCTTTGTCGGTTTATCCCCTTTTTCCGAACCTTTATTCCCTTCGTGGCCGGAATGGCCGGGATGTGCTGGCGCACCTTTTTACTCTACAGCGTTCTGGGTGGCGTCGGCTGGGTCGTGGTGTGCGTTCTCGCTGGCTATTATTTCGGCAATCTGGCCTTCATCAAGGGGCATTTCGAACTGGTGCTGCTGACGATCGTCAGCATTTCTGCCGTGCCGGCCATGGCCGGCTATCTGAAAAAATCCCGGGCCAGGAAACGGACAACCACCCTCTCCGGGGAACTTTCGCAAGTGACCAAACCCGGAACTCTAACAGTCCCATTCCCTCGGGTGCGGATTTGCAAACGCTTTCAGTATCGGCGGGTTGTCAACCGGGGCTTTTCACCCAAGGCGGTTTTGCGCAAACAGGGCAAGGTTCTAGCCTGCCTTCTACGTCTTCCCTCCCTAATTCCCATCCGGTCTGTCCTCCCCAATCGAAGCTTCCAGAACCTCCAACAGTTTGCGCCACTCCGAAGGTTGCAACACCAGCGGCGGCATGCGGGAATTTTTCCGCAACACGCGGGGATTGCGCAGCCATTTCTCCAGCAGCTCCGGCGTCCAGGGCTGATCCTCACCCAGACTGAGGGGATAAAACGGTGTGAACAGACCGGAGAGATTCGGCCCTGACAACCCCGTCCCCAGGGCCCCGTGATGGCGGCTCAAAGCCTGGTGACAGCCGCCGCAGTGTTTGTCGAAGGCGTTCTGGCCGACCTCTTCGCGGGCAAAATAGACCACCAGAGGCGCCTCGGCAGTGACTGTCCGCCCCTGGGCTCCGGCCAAAATCGCCGTGACCAAGGCGGTCACATCCTGCTCCGGAAAGGAAAAAACCGGCATGAACAGCCCCGGTTGCCGAATCGACTGCGCCAGTTGTTCGGGAGAGGCGCCTCGGGCCGCCTGGTCGAGGCTGGTCGCCAGCAGATTGCCCTTGCCGCCGCTCTGATGACAGCGGCGGCAGGCCGCCTGGTCGAGCAGACGTCCGCCGTTTACGGTGACTGGGCTGTCGGCCCAGCGAAAGTGGGCATAGCGTCCCTTGATCAAGCCGAAATGGGCCACCTCCTGGCGGCTGGTGCTGGGGTTACCGCCATGGCAGTGGACGCAGTCCCCCTGTTCCCGGTAATGAACCGGGTGGCAATGCAGACAACCGTCCACCGATGCCTGCAGCGGTGCCGGCCCACCCAAGGCCGTCAACAGAAAAATCAGTAAGGCCAGACCAGTGACCAATTTTCCCCTCGAAACAGCAAGGCCAGCACCGTCAGGGCCACAATGGCCGTGAACACGAGCAGGGTCAGGAGATTGACCAGGCGCTGCTCCCGGGGGAACCAGCGCGCCCGCTCCACCGGCGGACTCCCCGGCAGCCAGGGGAGCAGCAGGGTCAGCAGACCCAGCAGCAGAATCGGGTAGATGAAGCCGTTGGAGTAGCTGACCAACTCCTGCATCCACAACAGGAACCAGGCCGACTTGGAAGGATTGGGGACCACGGCGAAGTTGGCCTGTTCCTGTAGCGGCGCCGGGATCCATGCCGCCAGCGCGGCCAGCGAGGCGACCAGCAGTAGAATGGCCCGCCGGATCAGCCGGAAAAAATGCGGTGAGCTGCGCAGATAGTCGTTCACAGGTAGGGCAGAACTCCTTTGTCTTTGCGGATGCGGTAAAAGTGCAGAAAGGAGAGGGACAGGGTCGCCAGCGGCAGCACGAACACATGCAGGGCGTAAAACCGCAGCAGCGACAGCGGCTGGCCGATGCCATCGGGAACCAGGATGCGGCGCAGCCAGCTGCCGCCGGGAATCGCCCCGAGCAGCTCCATGCCGGTCTGAGTCGCCCAAAGGGAGAGCTGGTCCATCGGCAGCAGGTAGCCGGTGTAGCCTTCGAACAGTCCGAGCCCCAGCAGGCCGACGCCGATCAGCCAGTTGAGTTCCCGGGGGCGGCGGTAGGCCCCGGTCAGAATCACCCGCAGGGTGTGCAAAAACATCAGCACCAAAAAAACGTGAGAGCTGAGCCGGTGCAGGGAACGGATGTAGCGCCCCCCCGGAACCTGTTCTTCGAGAAACAGGATCGAGGCAAAGGCTTGTCCCGACCCCGGTTGGTAATAAAACAGCAGCAACACGCCGCTCATCGCCAGAGTCAGAAAGGTGGTGAATGCCAATCCGCCCAGGCAGAAGGTGTAGCGCAGGCGCAGATCCTTCCCCCGCACCACCCGTGGAAACAGGTGGCCGAGAAAGTCTTTGGCCAGCCCCTCGGGATCGGTCATCCGAGCACCTCCAGAAACCCATCGCGTTCAACCACGTTTAAGCGCTTCAACGCCTGCCGGGCAGGGCCTTCGAGCACCTGGCCGTTGCGGTCGAAACTGCTGCCATGACAGGGGCAGATCAGCCGCTCCGGCAGCACCGTGACCGTACAGCCGAGGTGGGTGCAGACCAGACTCAGGGCGTAGACCTCGTCCCGGTCACGAATCAGGGCCACTCTGGAATCCCGATAGACCAGGGCTCCCCCCGGCGGCAGATCGCTGCTGGCCACCCGGAGCAGAGCCTGCTGTCCCTTGATTTCCGGGGTCAGCTACTTCCCCAACAAGGCTGAACTGGCCCGGTTCATCCATGAACAGACTCTCGACTATTTTCAGTCTCAGTTTTTGGTCCGATTGGTCGGAAAAATAACCACCTACGAGAAACTCAGGGCCTTCGCCGAACTCGTCTACGAGTTGGCCGAAAGCGAGCCGGATTTGATGGAGTATCTGCTGTTCATGCGTCACAGCGAATTCATGCAGGGCTCGCCGCCGATCTGCTTCACTCAACCTTTCAATTTATTGCGCCAGATCATTGCCGAGGGGATGGCTCGGGGGGAGGTCAAGCAGGGGGATTTTTTCCTGATGGGAGTGTCGTTTACCGGCGCGGTGCTGCGGGCCGTGGAATTAAGATTCTGCTGCGTCCTGGAAACTCCCTTGACGGAGATTGCCGACACCTTGATCGAGAACGCCTGGGCCGCTATTCGGGCCTGACCGGGCACAACAGAAACGGCCAAGGCTGGGCAATTGCCTGGCCTTGGCCGTTTCTGTTGTCGCAATCATGGCTGATACAGGGGCCGAGAAATTCGCAAAAGGCGCCCTTGACAAAACATACATCTTTCCATATATTCGACATCAGTGTTTATTCTTGGCCGATCGCTATGTTCCCGCAAACGTCTCGCACCCATTTTCTGGAGGACTCCTTTGATGTCTAAGCTCATCGCCTTGATCAGTGCACTCACCCTGTTTTCCCTGACCCTGCTGCCCGTTGCCGTTTTGGCTGGGGGGCCTGACAACAGCCAGGCTCTGCTGGGGGTGAAAAGCGGCAAAGCCTTGTTCGATATCAACCTGTCGGTACCGGAAGCACTCCCTCTCTATCTGGCGGTGATCAAGGAGACCCGGGATGACCTGCTCGCCGCGGGCTTGAAGCCAGAATTTCGCCTGGCCTTTCGTGGTGCTGCGGTCACCCTGATTTCCAATGAACGCAGCCGATTCACCGTCCCTCAGCAACAGGCGTTGTCGGGTATCGAGGCTCAGTTGGCGGAATTGCAGAAATCCGGTGTGCAGATGGAAGCCTGCGCTGTGGCCACCCGTCTGTTCAAGGTTGATAATGCCAGTATCCTGCCTGGGGTCCGGGTGGTCGGTAATACCTTCGTCTCGGCTATTGGCTATCAGCATCAGGGCTTTGCTCTGATTACGATCCAATAGCTCATCCGGAAGAGCATAACCTGGGGATTTGATCATCGATCCCGGCGCTAAACACAAGGGCCTACAGCGAATGCTGTAGGCCCTTGTGTTGTGGATTCAGAATGCTGCCGCTGATTGCAGATTGACTGTTTAGCTGCCGGAATAGCGGGGCGTCCGTTTTTCCAGAAACGCCGCGACCGCTTCCTCGTGATCGCTGGTGTGGTGGGCCATCCCCTGGAAACTGGCGCAGAGATCGAGGAAGTCGGGCAGTTCCTGGCGCTGGGCGATTTTCATCATCCGCTTGGTCAGGCGCACTGCCTGGGGGGGCTTGGCAGCGATTTCGGCGGCCAGCTCCATGGTTCGGGTGAGCAGCGCTTCCGGTGTGACGACCTCCAGTAGAATGCCGAGGGCGAGGGCTTCCTCAGCCTTGACCAGGCGGCCGGTGAAGGCCAATTCCGCTGCCCTCTGGTAGCCGAGAAGCCGCTGCAGGAACCAGGCGCCGCCATCGCCGGGAACGATTCCGAGGTTGATGAAGGTCTCCCCGAACAGGGCTTTGGTTGAGCCGAGACGCAAATCGCAGAGGCAGGCGAGGTCGAAGCCGGCGCCGATGGCCGGGCCGTTGACCGCGGCAATGATCGGGACTTCGGCTTTGTGCAGGGCCAGGGGCATACGCTGGATGCCGCGCCGATACTGATCCTGGATCTCGATCACCGAGCCGGAAAAGGTCCCGGTCTTCTCCTTCATCTCCTTGACGTTGCCGCCGGCACAGAAGGCGGAACCGGCCCCGGTGATCACCAGCACCGAAACCTCCGGGGTCTGGTCGGCCCAGGTGACGGCGTTGACGATGTCATCGACCAGCTGGGTGCCGGTCAGGGCGTTGCGGACATCGTCGCGATTCAGGGTCAAAAGGGCGATGCGCTGCTGCAGCTCCAGCGAGGCATCGGTGAGTTGCGGAAGGGCCATAGCGATACTCCGGAAGGGAAAGGCGAAGGGGAAGATTCAGCTAAAGCATAGCAGATCAACCTGGGGCCAGCTGCAGCTTTTCCCCGAGCTGCAGTTGGCCCCCAGTTGTTTAACCCTTGAGTCGTTCGATCAGGGCAGGGGCGAATTGCAGCACGTCGGCGACCACCAGCACGTCGGCGACTTCGCCGATGGGGGCGTCCTTGTCCTTGTTGATGGCGACCAGGAAGTCGGATTTCTTCATCCCCGCCAGATGCTGGATCGCGCCGGAGATGCCGCAGGCGACATACAGCTTGGGGGAGACGGTCTGGCCGGTAGTGCCGACCTGGCGGGAGTGATCGACCCAGCCGGAATCGACCACCGGACGGCTGGCGCCAAGTTCGCCGCCGAAGGCTGCGGCCAGCTTGGCGATGATCTCGACATTCTCCTTCTTGCCGACGCCGCGGCCGGCGCTGACGATGATCTGGGCCTTGGTCAGATCGACCCCCCCCTTTTCGGCGACTTCGTAGCCGCCGAACTCGGTACGGGCCGTGCCGGCAGTCGCAACCTTCTCCAGCGTCGGTGTCCCGGCCGGTTCGCCGCTGAAGCTGAAGGCGCCGGCCTGCAGGGTGACCACGCAGCGCGCCGTTTTGGGCTTGATGCTGCGGCGCAGCTTGGAGTTGCAGGAGGGGACGATAAAGGCGCCGTCAACCACATCGACCACTTCCGAAACCTGGCCGACTTTCAGCGCTGCCGCCACCCGGGGGGCGAGGTCCCAGCCGTAGGAGCTGTGGCTGAAGACCACGGTGTCCGGCTGTTCCTTGGCGATGACATCGAGCAGCAGTTGCTTGTGCAGGTCCGGGTTGTACTCGCCGGCCTGGGCGGCATCGGCCAGGTAGACCTTGCCGTCGATCTTGGGCAGCTGGCTTTCGTTGCCGACCACAAACAGCGCCATCTCGGCGCCAAGTTTTTTGGCAAAGGCCACCAGCTCATAGCTCGACGCCAGCAGCTTGCCTTCTCTGTATTCTCCGACCAGCAGTGCTTTCATATCCTGCCTCCTATTTCAGTACGGTGGTTTTTTCTTTGAGGATCTGCACCAATTTATCGGCCAGATCCTTGACATCCCCCTCGAGCACCAGTCCGCCCGATCTCTTTTCGGGGACGAACATCTTCTCGACCTTCACCATTTCCTCAACCTTGAGCAGATCGCCGACCGGGACGGAGGTCAACTCCTTCTTCTTGGCCTTCATGATGTTGGGCAGGGTCGGGTAGCGCGGAGTATTGAGACCGAGCTGGCAGGTGACCAGGGCCGGGGCCTGGAGTTTGACCAGGGCCTTGAGCCCTCCTTCCAGCTCCCGCTTGACGCTGATCGCGCCGTCAGCGAAGGTGAAGTCGACGATAGTGCTCACCGCCGGCAGGCCGAGCAGTTCGCCGACCAGAATGCCGACCTGGGCCGAGCCCCGATCCTGAGACTGCATTCCGGTGAAGATCAGGTCAAAGCCCTGATCCTTGGCGTACTCGGCGATGATCGAGGCGATCTCAAAGGGGTCTTTTTTGTAGTAGGCGTCGTCATGCACATGCACCCCGCGCTCGCAGCCCATGGCGAGGGCTTTTTTCATGGTCTCCTTGACCCGCTCGGGGCCGATGGAGAGGACCACCAGGTCGGTGTCGCCGCCGACCTGTTCTTTGAGTTGCACCGCCTGCTCGACGGCATATTCGTCGTACTCGTTCATCCGCCAGGCCAGGTCGGCCTCGTTGTACCAGATCCCTTCGGTGCCGATTTTGAACTTCGATTCCATATCCGGGACCTGTTTGATGCAGACAAGAATTTTCATGTGATCCTCCGTGTTGGTGTCGGGCCTTCAAGTCGTTTGGTCAGGGGGCAACCCCTGGCCGACGCACGATGGCCTCGATCAGGTTGATACGGTCTTCGTTCAGATTGCGCACCTGGTTCTGGGCCATCTGCCGAAACTCCGGGCCGAGCAGCAGGTGCAAACCCAGGGGGGGCGGGCCTTGCTCGGCGATTTTTTCCCCCAGGTTGCGAAACCAGGAGCGCCCGGTCTCGGTGGTATCCCGCCAACTCAGAATTTCAAAACCGGCCGTTTCGAGGGTCTGGCGCAGCTGCGCGGGGGAAATCAGAAAGCTGATGCTCGGATCCCGCGCCCAGGGGACGGGAAAGTGCACCGGTCCGCCCTCCCCGGAAAGAATGTCGTAGATCGCCAGCACCCCGCCGGGTTTGAGCACCCGCCACATTTCCCCGTAGAGCCTGGCCTTATCGGCGATGTTCATGGCTGCGTGCTGGGTCCAGAGGGCGTCGAAAGAGGCGTCGGCGAAGGGGAGGGCGAGGGCGTTCCCCTGCCGGTAGCTGACCCGGTCGGCGAGGCCGAGGCGGGCGGCCAGCAGCCTCGCTACCCGGCAATACTCTGCAGTCAGATCGAGGCCGGTGACCTGGCAGCCGAACTCCAGCGCCAATTGGCGGGAGGCGCCACCCAGACCGCAGCCGACATCCAGAACCTGCATCCCTGCCCTCAGCCCCAACTCCCGGGCGAGCTCCAGGGTCGCCTTGCGGCCGCGAATGTGAAACTCGTCAATTGGCGCCAGATCCTCGGGTTTGAGCCGCTCCGGGTCCTTGCCGGCCTTGATCAGGGCGTTGAGGATGACGCTTTCCAGCTCCTGCGAAGCATAGTGAATGGCGACCGGATCGGAATCGGAGAGCGCTGACGTCATGATTTCGCCCTAGCCCTTGATGATGCGGGGGAGCAGCAGCTGGTGCACCGGGGTGATCGATTTGGGGTTCTGGTAGTTGGCCCCGGTAAAGGCCTGGATGTACTGGCGCAGCTCGGTCAGGGGGACGATTTCGTCGACAAAGCCCTTCATGGCGCTGTAGGCCGGGCGCGACTTGACCTGGTAGTCCTCGATCATCTGGTTCATCTTATCCAGCACCGGGGTGAGATCCTTGCCGGCTTCGTCTTCCTTGACCAGGCGGCGGGCGTAGGAGGCGGCGGCCGCCGTCTCGCCGTGCATGACGTAGATCTCGGTCAGCGGGGTGCCGAGGGTGAAGGCGTTGTTGTTGTTGGCCTGGGGGCCGGCCATGATGTAATGGGCGGCTGCAGAGCCCTTGCGCAACACGATGCAGAGCATGGAGAGCTCGGTCTGCTCGATGGAGTAGACCAAAGACTGCCCCAGGGCCAGGAGCTCGGCTTCCTCGGCCAGGTCGCCGACGTCGATGCCGGTGGTGTCCTGCAGCCAGACGATCGGCAGGTTGTCGCGGCCGCAGAGGGTGACGAACTCGGCCTGCTTGATCAGCCCCTGACGGTAGTGCTTGCCGCCGACCGCCGGATAGGCCCCCTCGGCGTATTCGGGGTAGCCCTGGAAGATCCCCTGGCGATTGCCGACGAAGGCGACCGGGAAACCGTCGATCTTGGCGATGCCGGTGAAGACTTCGCGGCCGTAGTCGGGGCGGTACTCCATGAACTCGCTGTTGTCGGTGAGGCGGGCCAGGATCTGGATGGCGTCGTAAGGGCGCTTCTGGTTGGCGGGGAGGATCATGTTGAGATCCTCGGCCGGGAACTTGGGCGCGGCCGGCGCGGCCACCCGGAACATGGTCGGGTCGTAGGCCGGCATCATCCGCATGTAGTCCTTGATGCCGTCGAGAACCCCCTGCTCGGTTTCGTGGACCTCGCGGAAGTAGGCGGTCTGGGTGAAGTGGGTCTCCACCCGCCCCGGGTCTTTGGACTTGAAATTCTTGGTGCCATCGATCAGCGCCCGGGCCGCCTCGAGGTCGATATGCCCCTTGGGGTTCATGCCGCCGACGATGCCGGCGCCGCCGACGGCGATGTTGGCCCCTTCGTGGGCCAGCAGAATGGTCGGGCTGATCCCCTGGTAGCCTCCGCCGGCGGGGTTGGTGCCGTAGATGGCGTTGAGGACCGGAATCCCCAGATGGTTGAGGTCGGCGTGGCGGTAGAAGGGGGCGCCGCTGGAGCGGCGGCCGGCATAGACCGTCTCCTGCTCCATCAGCTTGACGCCGCTGCAGTTGGTCAGCCAGACCAGCGGGATGTTGAGGCGCTTGGCCAGATCGGTCACCATCAGGATGTTCTCGGCCTGGCCGGCGATCCAGGCCCCGGCCATCACCTTGTTGTCAAAGCCGATGATCACCGCCCACTTGCCTTCGATCTTGCCGAGGCCGTTGACCACCCCGGTGCACCCCTCTTCGTTGTCGACCGGGTTGTAGAGGGTGTGCAGGGGGCTCCAGGTGCCTTTGTCAACCAGGTAGTCGAGGCGGTCATAGATGGTCATGCCGCCGCGCTGGTGGATCTTTTCGGCCGGGATGCCGGCGTTCTTCACCCGCTCGACCTCCTGGGCGATGATCGCCTCCTGCTCCCGGACCAGTTCGATGTTCTCCTTGGAGCGCCGCACTTCCCCCTCGCTGAGGGCCTTGCCGATTTCGGCCATTTTTTCGAAGTAGGGGCGCAGTGGCGTTTGTTTGCGTGACATGGAAAATCCCTTTCACTCTGTTGGGCTGGTAGTTTTTTCCAAGCGGATGACGGCGGCGGGGTCAGCTGATCACCACCAGCACAGCCCCTTCTTTGACCGCATCTCCCTCCTTGACCCGGATTTCGCTGACGGTGCCGTCCTCTTCGCAGTAGATGGGGGTTTCCATCTTCAGCGCTTCGAGGATCACCAGTTCATCATCCATTTGCACCTTCTGACCAACGGAAACCAGGATTTTCCAGACATTGCCGTCGATGGGAGAGAAGAGTTCAGCCATGGGTTTGCTCCTTTTGCGGTGAGTTGGTAGGGAAATCTGTCCCAATATGAGCTTAACCGAGATTTTTCAGGAAAATAGCCGCTGCCACCACGGTGCCGATGACGCCGGCGACGTTGGGACCCATGGCATGCATCAGCAGATAGTTGCGGCGATTGGCTTCCGAGCCGACCTTATGCACGCAGCGGGCGGCCATCGGCACGGCAGAGACGCCGGCGGCGCCGATCAGCGGGTTGATCTTGTTCTTCAGGAACAGGTTCATGAACTTGGCCATCAGCAGCCCCGAGGCGGTACTGACGATGAAGGCGAAGAGGCCGAGGAAGAAGATGAACAGCACCTTGGGGTTGAGGAAAACCTCGGCGGTCATGGTGGCGCCGACGGAGAGGCCGAGGAAGATGGTGACGATGTTCATCAGTTCGTTGGAAGAGGCCTTGGTCAACCGCTCGACCACTCCCGATTCCTTGAACAGGTTGCCGAGCATCAGCATGGAGATCAGCGGCGCGGAAGAAGGGACGATGAGCATGATGATCATGGCGGTGAGGATCGGGAAGCAGACCTTCTGCAGCTTGCTCACCGGCCGCAGTTTGCCCATGACGATCTTGCGCTCCTGGTCGCTGGTCAGCAGCTTCATGATCGGCGGCTGGATGATCGGGACCAGAGCCATGTAGGCGTAGGCAGAAACCGCGGTGGCGCCGATCAGATGGGGGGCCAGCTTGGAGCCGAGAAAGATGGTGGTCGGGCCGTCGGCGCCGCCGATGATGGCGATGGCGGCGGCCTCCTTGAGGTCGAAGCCGAAGAGGATGGCGGCGAAGAAGGTGACATAGAGGCCGACCTGGGCCCCGGCGCCGAGCAGCAAGGTTTTTGGGTTGGCGATCAGCGGACCGAAATCGATCATCGCCCCCAGCCCGAGGAAGATCAGCGGCGGGATGATGTCTTTGGCGATGCCGTAGTTGTAGAAAAACCAGATCAGGCCGTGCTCGGGCTCCATCAGGTAGGTCAGCGGCAGGTTGACAACCAGAATGCCGAAGGCGATGGGGAGCAGCAGCAGCGGCTCGTACTGCTTGCGGATCGCGAGGTAGAGCAGCACAAAGGCGACCGCCCACATGACCAGGTTGCCGACGCTCAGATTCATCAGGCCGCTGGTGAAGATCAGATCCTTGAAGATATTAACCATCGCTCGGTCCTCCTGCGGTCATTGCGGCGACTCCTGCTGCTCCGGCTCCGGGCCCTTGTGCCAGACTTCGAACCAATCGATGACCCTGGTGCAGAGTTGGGTCAGCAGCATCAACAGGATCATGACCAGATAGACGCCGAGGATGCCGCTGCCGAAGACCTCTAAAACCTTGGACCAGTCGGTCATGGTCTCACTCCTCTCCAGTGGCGGAACGCTAGCGGTTGGTGGCATCTCCCAGGGAGATTCCGGCGATGATGGTTTTCTGGATGTTGCTGGTCCCTTCGACCACCCGCAGCGACATGGAATCGCGCAGGAAGCGCTCGGCCGGATACTCGGTGGAGAAGCCGTAGCTGCCGAAGATCTTCATCGTTTCGGTGGCGGCATGCACGGCGGCCTCGGAGGCGAACAGTTTGGCGATGGAGGTCTGGTGCTGGTTGGGCAGACCCTGATCCTTGAGCCAGGCGGCCCGATAGACCAGCAGCTGGGCCGCCTCGTGCTCGGCAACCATCTCGGCGATCGAGGCCTGGATCATCTGGTAGGAGCCGATCTTCTTGCCGAACTGGGTGCGCTCATTGGCATAGCCGATGGCCGCCTCGAGGGCGCCGCCGGCGATGCCGATCGCCCCGGCGGCGCAGCTGATGCGGGTGTTGTTGAGCTGCCACATGCAGATCTCGAAACCCTGGCCGACCTCGCCGAGGACCGAATCCTTGGGGATTCTGGCTCGGTCGAAGGCGATCTCGCCGGTGGGGGAGCAGTGCAAACCGAGCTTGGTTTCGATCGGGGCGGTGACGATCCCCTCGTTATCCTTCAGGTTGACGATGAAGCAGCTCATCCCTTTGTATTTTTTGCTCTTGTCGGTCATGGCGTAGACCAGGCCGTAATCGCCGATCTGGGCGTTGGAGATCCACATCTTCTGACCGTTGAGCTCCCAGTGATCGCCCCGGTCGCTGGCGGTGGTCCCCATACTGACCACGTCGGAGCCGGAGTTGGGCTCGGTGATGGCGAAAAAGCCCAAATACTCGGCACTGACCCACTTGGGAATGAAGCGCTCCTTTTGCTCCCTGGTGCCGAACTTGTTGACGGTGATCGCCGGGCCGATGTTCTGCATGTTGAGGGGCAGACGGGAGGAGCCGCTGACCTTGGCCAGCTGTTCGGCGATGATCACCGATTCGAGATAGCCGCAGCCGTTGCCGCCGTATTCCTCGGGGAGGCAGCAGCCGAAAAATCCGAGGTCGGCCATCTTCTTAACCAGTTCGGGGCGGAAGCGGTGGTTCGCCTCGTCCTCCTTGAGGGTGGGGACGATCTCCTTCTGGGCGAAATCCCTGGCCATCTCCTGCATCAGCCGTTGTTCGTCGGTCAGTCCGAAATCCATGTCGACCTCCTGCACCTTAAGTATTGGGGTTTGTCGTTAAAAATTCTCCAAACGCCGGCTGATTTCCACCAGTCGCGGTCCAATCTCTTTTTCAAGTTTTTCCGGGCTCAGCTGCCAGGCCGGGCCGCCACAGTTGATGGCCAGCACCGAGCGATCGGCCTGAATCACCGGGACGGCAATGGAGTTGACGTTTTGGCGCCAGTCGCCGAGAGAAAAACAGAAGCCTTTTTCCCGGTAGTCGATGAGTCCCTGGTCGATCCCCGTCTTGATCTGGGCCCATTCCCCCTTCGGAGTCGCCTGGCGGATCTGGGCGATCAGCTCGGAGCGCTCCTCCTCGGCCAGGCCGCAGAGCAGGGCCCGGCCCATGGCGGTGTTGGCGATGCGGGTGCGGGCGCCGACATCGATCCGCAGGGTGATCATATTGGCGCGGGCGACGCAGTTCTCCAGGTAGACCATGTGCAGCCCGTCGCGAGCCGCCAGGGAGACGGAGGCCTCCGAATAGTCGGCCAGCTCCTGCATCAGCGGCCGGGCGGATTTGAGGGCGTCAAGGTTGCCGAGCATGGAATGGCCGAGGGAGAGGACGGCGGGGCCGAGGCTGTACTGGTTGAAGCGTTTGGAGTGGTTGAGGTAGCCGAGGTTGGTCAGGGTGTAGGTCAGGCGGGAGACGGTCGCTTTGGGCAGGCCGGTGCGCTCGGCGATTTCCTGATTGCCGAGAAAGCGATCCCCCTGGCGAAAACAGCGCAGCACGCTCAGGCCTCTAGCCAGGGCGGTGACGAACAGGCGGTCTTTTTCTTCGGTGGCAGTCTCGGTGGCCTCGCTCATGATCCTGTTTTCCTTAGGCAACGCCCCGGTCGGGGCTTTCATATTTTCAACCGACGATTCTATGTTTACTTCGGGTCATATGGACTGTCAACAAAAAAATGGAAAGCAATTCTGCAGAGCGGAATCAGCGGGGTTGGTTTTGGTTTCTTTCCGACAACCAAAAAACCCCTTGCAACTGGAAGCTTCCAGTTGCAAGGGGTTTTTTGGGTTGTCGCTGGCCCGGCTGTCAGTGGCAAGCGTTGAGAGGGGAAGTTTTGCTGAAAATCAGTGGGACATCAGTACCGGCACCGTCATGTGCCGCAGCAGGTGACGGCCGACTTCGCCCAGGGTCTGGCTGCCGCGGCGGTTCTGGGCGTAGACCCCCATCACCAGCAGGTCAGCGGCTTCGTCGGTGAGGCGGTTGAGCAGGGTGTCTCCGACGCTGAGGCCGCCGGTCAGGACCTGCTCCGGCTGCGCCGAAATCCCATGCCGCTCGAGGTGGGTGCAGAGTTCGTTGGTGAAAAGATGCTCGAGAGCTTGTCCTTCATCGGGGGGATTGATGGTCAGAATGCGGATGAATTTGGCCGTTTTCAGCAGGGGCAGGGCGTCACTGACGGCCCGGGTCGATTCCTTGCCGCCCCGCCAGCCCACCAGAACCCGTTCGCCGACGGTGGAAAATTTGCCGGCATAGGGGACCAACAGCACTGGTCGACCACCGCCGATCACCAGACGTTCCGGCAGGTCGGCGGGGAGGTGCTGATCGGGCCGGTCGGGATCGGTCTGGCCAAGCACCACCAGGTCGGCCACTTGAGTGTGGCGGGCGATTATGCTGCTGACGGTATCGCCGCCGACGCACTGTTCGCGAATCCAGCTGGCGCTGACCTGCTGGTCAGCGGTTTTTTGCCGAAACAGCTCGCTTAATTGGCTGGCAGCCTGTTCAAGGTGTTCGTCTTGCGATTTGCCCCAGCGGGCAGGGAAGACGAACAGACCGGTCAAGTGGGCCTGATGCTTCTGGGCCAGGTTGACGGCCAGTTCCAGGCGGTCGGAGCAGGGCTGAGAACTGTCGCAAATCAGCAGAATGTCTTTGAAAGCCAAGGGAATCCTCCTTTGTTGTCATCGGTTCTGGATAATTTTCTCCTCCTGGCCTCAGGAGGAGACGATGAGGACTGGCAGAATATCATCCCCCGCCATTTTAGCAGGCCGCCTAAATTTCACTACACTTCTTTGATTGATTTGCCGGCCGGCGGTTGGCCACCACGAGGAAATTCGCTGACATGGTGGGATGGGGAAAGTTTCTCCCACCTCAGATTGAACAGGATTCGCCAGCGCGAATTTCCGTTATACTGATCGTCATCGTTGTTCACAACCCCCTGGTGGATTCCATTTAAAAATTTACGGCCAAGGCAAAGGATTTTTATGCTCATTCGACTCTGCCTGTTCGGGGCGTTTCGCCAAAACCGCTTTACAGAAACCCAGCGTGAGTTGCCCGCCGACACCCGGGTCGCCGATGTCGTCGAGTCCCTAGCCCTGCCGGACCATCTGCTTGGGATCGTCCTGATCAATGGTGTCCACGCCAGCCTTGAGACGATATTGCAGGAGGGCGACTGCTTGAGCCTGCTGCCGATGGTCGATGGCGGTTAGGGCGTTTGCAGGCGATCAATCCTGGCGAGCGATGTCTGAGAGATCACCGCCGGTTTGGGACCTGTTCAAGCGGGAGGGGGGCTGCTGCCGAGTCAGGACCAGCCTGAAGGTCGCGGAGCAGGGGTGGAAAAAAACAAGGGCCGACAGCGTTGGCTGATGGCCCTTGTTTGAATCTTGAGTTGTTTGGCTTTCTGGACCTTGGAGCTATTCCGTCTGCTCTTCGGTTGCGTCTTCGGTTGCGGGGTTTTCAGCGGCATCAGCGTTAGCGTCATCTTGTTTGCGCTTCTTTTTCTCGTCCTGTTTGGCCTTCTTGGTGATTTCCTTCTGGCGTTTCTCGAAGTTGTAATTGGGTTTTCTTGCCATCTGCAGCTCCTTTTTTTCGCTAAGAATTTTAGGTTTTTTGCCGAGGCGGGAGTCTGTAGCTATCAGCAAAAAGCCCCGCGGAAATCCGCGGGGCTTTTTGGGTTCACTATATGCCAGCGTTGGTTAAATTCTGCGAACCTTGGCCGACTGAGGACCTTTTTGGCCCTGGGTGACTTCGAAGCTTACGCGGTCCCCCTCGGCGAGAGATTTGAAGCCTTCGCCTTGAATTTCAGAAAAATGGACGAAAACGTCGGGCCCATTGTCCTGCTGAATGAAACCGAAACCTTTTGCGTCGTTGAACCACTTCACGGTACCTTCTGCCATTTTGATCTCCATGTTCTCTTTGCGAGAACCTTTTTGGTTGTGCAGATTACGGTTGCCCAAAAATAAAAAACACGCGGCCCAAGTGGGTCTGCGTGTTTTGAACCAATTTGACACCTTGTCAACCTGGCGAGCAACAAAACATTTGCACAAACTTGCTTAAGTTCTTGCACCCTAACATGAGACCTTTTTAGAATGCAAGGCCTAAATGTCCGCGGATAAATAACAAATCGATATTCGGAAGAATTTAGCGCTTGCAACTCGAGCCCAGGCCCCGGCGGTGTCGCTGGAAACCGGCCTGGGAACCCGGTCTGAGGATGCCCACAGCCGTTCGGCGCTCCGTTGCATGACCGCGGGTTTAAATCTGTTAGAATCCAGGAAAGGTCAATTAAGAGACGTCTAGCTGTTTGGATAGGATGCCCCATGGACCCCAAATATTTCAAGGCGACCCAGATCGCCAACACCTTGACCCCAGCGGTCGGCTGGCTGCTGAGCCTCCCTGGAGCGGTTATTCTGATCTACCAGGCGGCCAGCCATGGCACTGTCTGGCATCTGGTCAGTAGCGCTGTTTTTGGCGCCTCTCTGATAATTTCCTACGGGATATTCACCCTGTATCATATCTTCAAGTTTCATCAGCGCTGGGGGCGGCTGTTCCGAATCCTCGACCATTCCACCATTTATCTGCTTATTGCCGGCACCTACACACCCTTTACTCTGGTGTCGCTGCGCGGCAACTGGGGCTGGACCTTGTTCGGTACGGTCTGGGGGCTAACGCTCGTGGGGGTGGTGTTCAAGGTGTTTTTCGTTCACCGGTTCAAAGTTCTGGCGCCCTTGCTCTATCTGGCCATGGGCTGGCTGATTGTGGTTGCAATCGAACCGGCACTCCGCCTGATTCCCAGGGCGGGGCTTGGACTGCTCCTGGCTGGGGGACTTTGTTACAGTTTCGGGCTGATTTTCTATGCCTGGAAGCGCCTGCTCTTCCACCATGCCATCTGGCACCTGTTCGTGCTGGCTGGTAGCAGTTGCCACTATGCCGCGGTTTATTTCCTTGTTATCTCCCCGGCGGCAGTAGGGGGTCGCATGTAGGCGCGGAGCCGCCAGGGCCATTTACCCTTGCCACAAGGTCCAGGGACGGTCGGATTTGTCGGTGCTGTGGGTAAACTTGGCCTTGCAGCTCAGGCAGTGATAATCCTGCTCTTCGAAGCCCCGCGGGTTGATCCCCTTGAATATACGGGCAATGCCATCCTTGGACAGCAGCTCATGGGGCTTGCCGTTGCGAGTTTTTTTCCCCTGTTCTTCACAACTTGTACAGATCTCCATAGACGATTCTCCCGGTCTTTATAAGTGCGATTGCTTGGCAAAGAGGGAACGTTCCTGCGGCGGTCCGCTTTATTTGCAGCGCATGGTTTTCTTGCCGTCGGAAAAAAGCACTTCCATTTTTTTTGGTCCGATTACCCGTTGCACCTGACCCAGGCCAAACAGAGGGTGGTTGATCAGTGATTTGAGTTTGTAGGAGGCGGTCATCGAGTAGGTGGCTGCATCGGTTCGGTTCATGGCCGGTTCGAGGGCGGCCCATTCTTTGCGCTCCTCGGCGGCAGGGTCGGACGTTCGGCGAGGTGCGGGTTTTTTGGGAGCGACGGTTGCGGTCAGCTTGCGCTGGCGGTTGCAGATCGAGCACTGCAGCAGGGTAGGAGCCGGCTCTGCGGAGACAAGGGCGTGGCTGGTTATTTTGCGACACTTGGTGCAGCGGACTTCAACCGGATCGCCGGTAGCGGGTGGAATGTGCTGCATAAGACAACTCCCTGGTTCGGGTTCAGCCAAGTTCAGGCCAATAAAAACCAGGAACAACTCTGGATTCTACAGGGCAGCTTGACAAAAGGCGGTGCTGGTACGAGGTGCTCCTTATTTGATATTACATGGCCATCCTGATAAAAGATACTGACTGGCCATGAATAGTGAAAAAAGCTGCTACTGAAAAGGGTTGCCGGCTGCGGCGGAATGAATTAAACTACCGAGCTTTTCCACCTTGAGGGAGGACCCGACCATGAAAAATGTCCTGATCATCGGCGCCGGCGGCGTCAGCCAGGTGACCACCTGGAAGTGTGCCATGCTGCCCGAAGTTTTTAAAGAAATCACCCTGGCCAGTCGCACCAAATCCAAATGCGACGCCATTGCCGCCCTGCTGCCACGGCCGATCCGCACCGCCCAGGTCGATGCCGACAATGTCGACGAAATGGTGGCGTTGATTTATCAGGTCAAGCCCGACCTGGTGATCAACCTCGCCCTGCCGTATCAGGATCTCTCGATCATGGACGCCTGCCTGGCAACCGGGGTCGACTATCTCGATACCGCCAACTACGAGCCGCCCGACACCGCCAAGTTCGAGTACAGCTGGCAGTGGGCCTACCAAGACCGCTTCAAGGAGAAGGGGATCATGGCCCTGCTGGGGAGCGGCTTCGATCCGGGCGTGACCAGTGTCATGACCATGTACGCCCTCAAGCACTATTTCGACGAGATCCATAATCTCGATATCATCGATTGCAATGCCGGCAGTCACGGCCTTCCCTTCGCCACCAACTTCAACCCGGAGATCAATATCCGCGAAGTCACCGCCAAGGGGCGTTATTACGAAAACGGTCAATGGATCGAAACCGATCCGTTGTCGGTGAAGCAGGAATTCGAGATGCCGGAAGAGCTCGGCAAGCTCAACATTTACCTGATGTACCACGAGGAGCTGGAGTCGCTGGCCAAGTTCGTTCCCGGCCTCAAGCGCGCCCGTTTCTGGATGAGCTTCTCCGACAACTACCTCAAGCACCTCGAAGTGCTTGGCAACGTCGGCATGACCGGCATCGAGCCGATCGAGTTTCAGGGACAGCAGATCATTCCGCTGCAGTTCCTCAAGGCGCTGCTCCCCGACCCGGCTTCCCTCGGCCCCCGCACCAAGGGCAAAACCTGCATCGGCGTAATGGTCGAAGGGGTCAAGGACGGCAAACCGCGCAAGTACTACATCTACAATATTTGCGATCATCAGGAGTGCTACGCTGAGGTCAAGAGCCAGGCGATCTCCTACACCACCGGGGTGCCGGCGATGATCGGCGCCAAACTGATGCTGAGCGGCAAGTGGCAGGGTAAGGGGGTCTTCAACATGGAGCAGCTCGATCCCGATCCCTTTATCGACGATCTGAACCAATTCGGGCTGCCGATCAAAGAGGTCTTCCTCGAAGGTTTCTGAACCGGATGATCAATCGACCCGGAGCCGCAGGGCTCCGGGTTTGTTTTTTTCGGCCGATCCGGCCAAGAGGTGGGAGTGATGAGCATGGATAAACTGTGCGCGGAGAAAACCGATCTGAGCGGGGTGAAAACCCCGGCCTTCGTGGTCTTTGAGGAGGCTCTGGAACACAACCTGAGCCTGCTGCAGCAGGTGATGGACCGCAGCGGCGCCCGCATCCTGCTGGCGCTGAAAAGTTTCTCGATGTTTCACGCCTTTCCGCTGCTCAGTCGCACCCTCAAGGGGACCTGCGCCAGCGGCCCCTTTGAGGCCCAGTTGGGGCGGGAGCATTTCGGCGGCGAAGTCCACGCCTTTGCCGCAGCATTCAGCGAGGAGGATATCCGCGAGGTCGCCCCGGTTTGCGACCACCTGGTGTTCAACTCCATCTCCCAGTGGCGGCGCTTCGGCGCCCTGGCCAAAAGCCTCAATCCCGCCCTCGAGTTCGGCCTGCGCTGCAATCCCGAACACCGGGAGACCGAAGTGGAGATCTACGATCCCTGCGCCGCCGGCTCGCGCCTGGGAATTGTGCTCGACGAATTCGACCCGGCCGCCCTCGAGGGGATCAGCGGCCTGCATTTCCATACCCTCTGCCAGATGGGCTCCGATGCCCTGGAGCGGACCCTGGCCGCCTTCGAGGCCCGCTTTGGCCAGTATTTCCAGCGCCTGCACTGGGTCAACTTCGGCGGCGGCCACCACATCAGCCGCCCTGGTTACGACATCGAGCGTCTGGTGGCGCTGATCAACGGCTTTCGGCAGCGCTATCCCCACCTCACCGTCTATCTCGAGCCGGGGGAAGCGGTGGCCCTCAACGCCGGGGTGCTGGTCGCCTCGGTGCTCGATATTACCCGCAACCATGGGGTGTGCAACGCCATCCTCGACAGTTCGGCCACCTGCCACATGCCCGATGTGCTGGAGATGCCCTACCGCCCGGTGATCATCGGCGCCGGCGAGGCCGGGGAAAAAGCCCACACCTACCAGTTGGGCGGGCTCTCCTGCCTGGCCGGCGATGTGGTCGGTCAATATTCCTTCGATCGCCCCCTCGAAGTCGGCGACCGGCTGGTGTTTCTCGACATGGCGATCTATTCCATGGTCAAGACCAACACCTTCAACGGCGTCAAGCTTCCCTCGATCTATTACGCTCGCAAGGATGGTGGGGTGGAGTTGGTACGCCAATTCGGTTACGCCGATTTCAAGAGCCGGCTTTCCTGAGCCACAGTCCCTTTGCTGCCGAGGATTCGACTATGAGCACCTTCCGCCGCTGGAAACACCGCCTGATTGCCCGCCTCGCCACCGCATTTCCAGCCCTGGCCGAACGCCTCACCGCCGCCTACCAGCCGCTGGAGTCTGCCGATGCCATCCCTTGGGTGGTTCCGACCAAGCCCCTCTCTCGCTGTCGGGTAGCGCTGGTGACCACTGCCGGGGTGCATCACCGCCAGCAGCCCCCCTTCGATATGCAGGATGCTCAGGGCGATCCCAGCTACCGGGTGCTGGACGGGGCGAGCATCGAGGCCGATTTTCAAATTACCCACGATTACTACGATCACCGCGACGCCGAGCAGGATCTGAACATCGTCTTTCCGCTGGCGCGGCTCAAAGAGATGGTTGCCGAGGGGCGCATCGGCCGTCTGGCCGAGCGGCATTACGGTTTCATGGGGCATATCGATGGCCGGCACATCGACACCCTGGTCAGCCGCAGTGCCCGGCAGGTGGCGGCGCTGCTCAAGGCCGACCAGGTCGACGTGGTGCTGCTCACCCCCGCTTGAGGGATCTGCAATCAGTCCGTGGGACTGATCCAGAGAGCCATCGAGCAGGCCGGTATCGCCACTATCGGGATTTCCATCGTACGGGATTATTCGGAAAAGGTGCGGCCGCCGCGGACGGTGTTCCTGCGCTGGCCTTTTGGCCATCCGCTGGGGGAGCCGGGGAATGTGCGCCAGCAGCGGGCGGTTTTGTGCGAGGCTTTCAAGGCCCTGTACTCTATCGAAGAGCCAGGGACGATCGTCGATCTGCCTTTCTACTGGCGGCGGTTTGATTACGCCAGTTATCAGGAACCGGCGGAGTTTGCTCCGCGTTCAGATTGACCCAAGCAAAAAGGGCCTGCGCATTGTTGCCGCAGGCCCTTTTTGCTTTATCCCTTTGTCTCCTCCCGCAGCCGCGTCTCCACCAGCACCTCATTGTGCAAGGTTCGATGCACCGGGCATTTCTCGGCGATCTCCAGCAGCCGCCCCCGCTGTTCCTCGCTCAACTCCCCTTTCAGTTCCAGTTCCCGCTCGAAGCGGTCGATCTTGCCGTTCTTCTCCTCGCAGTGCGCACAATCTTTGGCGTGAATCTTTTCATGGCGTAGCCGCACCACCGCCGTTTCCAGCGGCCACTGTTTGCGGCGGGCATACATCTGCACGGTCATGCTGGTGCAGGCGCCGAGGGAGGCGAGCAGGTAGTCGTAGGGGGAGGGGCCGAGGCCGCTGCCGCCGTAACTTTCCGGTTCGTCGGCGATCAGCGGATAGCCGTTGGCGAACAGCTCGGTGTAGAAGCCTTCGGGGCCGGTACGGACGGTGACCCGGTTGTCGATCACCTCGGGGATTTTGGCAGCCGCATCTGCAGTTTCCAGGTAGCGCCCGGCCCAGGCGGCGATCATCTCCCCGGCGTAGCGGGAGTCTTCCTTGCGGGAGAGCAGGTGGTCGGCGGGATCGAGGGAGATAAAACTCTTCGGGTGTTTGGCCGCCTGATACAGCAGCGCCGCCTGCTCGATGCCGACCACCGTGTCACGGGGGGAATGCAGGATCAGCAGGGCGGCTTTGAGGTTGCGCAGGGCCTGCTCCGGCTGCTGAGCTTCGAGGTCCTCGAGAAAACTCTTGCGGATGGTGAAGGGACGTCCGGCCAGTTCGACAATCGCTTCCCCCTGGCGTTCGATCTCCTCCCGGGCCGCGCCGAACAGCTTGGCGGCATGGACGGGGTCGGCCGGGGCGGCGAGGGTGGCAACGGCGGCCACCGAGGGGATTTGGGAGGCAGCGAGCAGCACTGCCGCGCCGCCGAGGGAGTGACCGATCAGGATGCGGGGGCTTTGGTAGTGCTGCTTCAGGAAGTCGGCGGCGGCGACCAGATCGGCGACGTCGGAGGAGAAGGTCGATGCGGCGAACTCCCCTTCGCTCTCCCCCAGGCCGGTGAAGTCGAAGCGCAGCACCGCGATGCGGCGGCGGGCCAGGGCCTGGGCGATGTTGCCGGCAGCCGCAAGGTTCTTGCTGCAGGTGAAGCAGTGGGCGAAGAGGGCGTAGGCCAGAGGTTGCTCATCTTCCGGCAGAGCGAGCAGGCCGGTGAGTTGCTCCCCCTGGGGGTTGGGAAAAGTGACTTTTCTCTGTTTCATAATCGATATCCTCTCACCCGGGGTCGTAAGATGCGTGCTGGCAGCAAGTCTGCCAGATCAAGGGGCTTTGGCAATCAGCGCAGAGGTGGCGGCTGGTTGGAAAGGGGCAGCCGCAGTTCCACCAGCAGTCCGCCCTGGGGATGATTACGGGCCTGCACCTCGCCGCCGTGCAGGCGGATGGCGCGGGCGGTGATGGCGAGACCGAGGCCGGTGCCGCCACTTTGGCGGTCGCGGGCCTCCTCGATACGGAAAAAGGGGAGAAAGAGCTGTTCCAGCAAGGCTTCGGGGACACCAGGACCCTGGTCGTGGATGCTGATCACGGCCTGTTCGGCTCCGTCGGTTTTGCAACGTTCCAGGTTCAGGCTCAGGGTCACGGTTGAACCGGCAGGGGTGTGACGGATGGCGTTGCGCAGCACATTGTCCACCGCCCGCCGCAGCAATTCTTCCTGGCCCTGCAGGCTGACCACTGCGCAGGGTTCCAGCACGACCCGCCGCTGATGCCCGCGGGCCTCAAAGTCGGCATCGGCGGCGACATCGGCCAGCAAAGCGTCGAGCTGGATCTTGACTGGTTCGGGCGCAGGGGTGTCGGTGCGGGCCAGGGTGAGCAGTTCCCCGATCAACTGGTTCAGCCGCTCCGCTTCCAGTTCGATCCGTTGCAAGGAGGGCTCCGCCTCCTTGCCAGCTTTTTGCCGGGCCAGCTCCAGTGCGATGGCGAGGCGGGCCAGGGGGGAGCGCAGCTCGTGGGAGATGTCCCGCAGCAACCGCTGACGGGTTTCGACCAGGGCTTCGATCTGTTCGGCCATGCGGTCGAAGTCAGCGGCGAGGAGACCGATTTCATCCCTGCTGCGAATCTCCGGGCCGACCCGGGTCGCCAGATCGCCGGCAGCGAAACGCTGGGTGGCCCGGCGCAGGGTGGTCAGGGGGGCGGAGAGGGAACGGGCGAGCAGCAGAGCGACCACCCCGGTCACCAGAAAAGTCGCCAGTAGACGGGGAGCCAGCCGATAGGGGTTAAGCAGCTGCCCAAACGGCCCTTGCGGGCGCAGTTCGCTCAGAGCCACATAGTTGCCGGCCAGGGGGGAGGCGACCCAGAGACCCCGTTTGCTTGGCTGGACCTCGGCCTGTCCCGACTCCAGAGCTTGCAGCGCCAATGCCTGCAGCCGCCGGGGGAGGTGGCCGTCGCCCAGGGCCCCTGCTTCCGGATGGAACAGCAGGCTGCGGCGGTCGTGCTCCCGTTCCAGTTGTTGCAGCCGGGTGCGCAGCGCCGGATTGCCGCCGCTGCTGTAGGCGGCGACCAGTTCTTCCCCTTGCTGCTGCAGACGCTCCTGATGCCGGAGCAGTTCGGCCTTGCGGGGGTCGGTCCCCAGGGTCAGGGCGATGCCGATGGCGCCGATCAGGGTCATCGCCAGCCAGAGCCAGAGAAAAATCCGGATCACCAGGCGGTTCATCGCTCACCGGCTTTCTGGCTGGTCGCGGGGAGCACCAACTGGTAGCCGAGACCACGAATGGTCTTGATCCGTTCCTGGCCTTCGGGAGCGGGGCCGAGTTTCTTGCGCAGGCTGCTCATATGAACATCGATGCTGCGGTCGTAGGGGGTCAGTCGACGCCCCAGCACGCTGCGCACCAACTCCTCCCGGGAAACCACCTGGCCGGCGTGGCGCAGCAGGGTCTCGATCAGGGAGAATTCCACCGCAGTTAGTGCGATCTGGCTTCCGGATCGGGTCAGACAGCGGGCTCCGAGGTCGAGCTGCAAATCACCCAGGGTCAGAAGCTCGGAGGGGGCGGCCGAGGTTTCGGTCCGCTCCGTAGTCCTGCGCTGGATCGCCCGGATGCGTGCCACCAGTTCCCGCGGGTTGAAGGGCTTGGCCAGATAATCGTCGGCCCCCATCTCCAGACCGACGATACGGTCGACGTCGTCCCCCCGGGCGGTGAGCATCAGCACCGGAATGCTCGACTCCTGGCGCAACTGGCGCAGCACTTCGAAGCCGCTGGCTCCCGGCAGCATCACATCGAGGATCACCAGGGCGTGCTCAGTGCTGCGGGCCCGCTCCAACCCCTGGGGGGCGGTGTGGACGGCCTCCACCACGAAGCCTTCGGCGCTGAGATATTCCTGTAACAGGTCACACAGTTCCAGATCGTCATCGATCAGCAGCAGCTGGGCCATGGCAACAGATCCTTGTCAAAAAGAAGATGGGGCCAGTTTAGCCGAACCCGACGCTCGGGGTTGTAAAGAAATGTTAAAACCTCCGGCACTGGCTTAAGGCAACTTTACCCGCAGCGGGCCACTCTTAACCCCGGCTTTAGCTGCGCCCTGTTAGGCTTCAAACCATGACCGGGCCACAGCGGGCCGGAGACCCCATTTCCCCCCCGATTGAAAGGAGCATCACATGAACAGCAAACGGATTCTCATCCTGGTCGCCCTGATGGCGGCCGTCGTCGGCCCCCTCGCCAGCAATGCCCTGGCCCGCCCCGGTAAGGGTGGCGAGGCCAAGGAGCGCTGCGATGAACGCGGCGAGCATAAACTCGATCGCATGGCTGTGCTGCTCGATCTCAGCACCGCCCAGCGGGCCGAAGCCGAAACCGTGCTCAAGGCCGAGAGCGAAAGCATGAAGACCCTGCATGAGCAGCTGCGCCAAGGTCGGGATGGGTTGCAGCAGGCAGCCCTGGTGATCCCTTTTGATGAAGCCAAGTTGCGGGAACTGGCGACTGCCCAGGCCAAACTGCAGACCGAGATGATGGTGGCCAAGGCCCGGCAGAAGAATCGTCTGCATGCTCTGCTCACCCCGGAGCAGCAGACCAAGGCGGCCGCCCTGAAACAGACGATGGGGGGCGATCGCGGTAAGCACCACAAGGGTTTCTGAGTTCGATCGTTTCGCTTCAACGAAAATGCGCCCTCCCGGCCAAGCCAGGAGGGCGCATTTTGGTGAAACGTCAACCGTGACCCGACGGGCGGGAAGCGGTTTACTTGCTCTGCTCGATCATCAGGTTGACGGCAGCAGCAACTTCTTCGTCGGTCAGTTCAGCCATGCCACCTTTGGCGGGCATGGTGCCAACGCCAGCGATAGCAGCTTGCACCAGGGCCTCGGGGCCCTTTTCGATGCGAGCTTTCCAGCCTTCGATGTCACCAGTTTTGGGAGCGCCAGCAACGCCTTCAGCGTGGCAAGCGGCGCAAGCCTTTTGGTAGACCTCTTCGCCAGGGGCTGCAGCAACTTCAGCAACCGGAGCGGCAGCAGGCTCAACAACGGGAGCAGGAGCAGGAGCGGCAACTTCTTCTTTTTTGCTGCAGCCGGTTACCATCATCAGGCCAGCCAACAGAGCGACAACGCCAATACGAACTTTCATTTTGTTCCTCCTCAAGGGGTGATCCCGGCCCGATCATCGGCCGGTGTGCAAAAACGGCTAGATATTTACCACGAAACTAGAAGAACGCAAGGGTATTTTTATGAGAAAATAAAAATAATTTGCAAATAGGCCATAATGTACACATATCGCAAGAATTATTTGCCAACTCAAGGGCTGAAAGTTTTCCAGCTGAGGACTTGAAGCTGACATCGTTGGCGATAAAATTCATGTCAGACGAGACCAAAGCCTTTTGCTCTGGAGGATCTCATGGCTTCCGCCAGCGAACGAATTGACCACTTGTTGTCATCAATGAGCGGGCTCTATCAACAGGACCCGGCGGCGTTTGAACGCTGTCGTCAGGAACTGCTGCAGACCGCCATTGCCAGTTATCCAAGTCAGTGGCAGTCTCGGGCTCGTGGGCTGCAGTTTGTCATCGATGCGAAGTTGAATCTTTGCCACGACCCGGTCTCCCGGCTCAACTGCATGGTCGAGATGTTCTGGGACGGTGTATTGCAATTCCAGCAGATTCTACAGCATCCGGAGCAAGCTCTTGAGTCCCGCAAACTGCGCCGCCCGGCCAATGTGCTGGGACTGCGTCGCTCTGGACCTCTGCACTAGCGCTCAGACAACTGGAATCAGAAAAAATATAAACGCCCCGCGTCGAGGACTCGGGGCGTTTATATTTTCAACGCAAAGACGCTTTATTTATGGGCCGGAGTGCTGGCCGCCATGGGCTCGATCGCTTTTTTCGGCGAAGCCTCGACCTTGTTCAGAATCTCTGTGGTTTTGGCTTCGGGCAGCCAGTTGACCTCACCGGTGCCGACTTCGTAGATCGCGCCGACCACCTTGACTTTGCCGGTTTTGACCAGATCCCGGGTGGCGGGGCTGGTCATGAACAGGTCTTCGATCCCCTGCCAGACATTTTCCTCGATTGCCGCGGGAATCACCTTATCCCCCTCCAGTTTGGGGTTGGCGGCGATGGCGCGCTTGACCGCCGGCTCGATGTTGTCGACCAGCGCGGGAATGTTGCGCTCCAGTGGGTGGCCATGGCCATGCACGGCATGGGTGACCGCGGTGACGGCGCCGCACTGGGTGTGACCGAGGACCACCAGCACCGGCGTGTTGACGTGGGCCAGTCCGTACTCGATGGAGCCGGCCTCGTCGGTGTCGACGACGTTGCCGGCGACGCGGACGACAAAGATATCCATGACCCCGGCGTCGAAGATGGTTTCCACTGGCAGGCGGGAGTCAGAGCAGGAAATCACCGTGGCGTATGCGTGGTCGGCTTGGTTTTCGCTGCCGGCCTGGGCCAGCCGTTTGGGGTCGCAGTTGGGGCGGGTGGCGGCACCGTGGACGAAACGCTGGTTGCCGTCTTTGAGTTTGGCTAAGGCAGCTGCGGGGCTGGGTTTTTCGGCCTTCCCGGCAGCAAAGGCGGTGCCGAAAGCGAGACAGGAACAGAGGGTGACGAGCAGAATGGTGCGAACGGTCGTTTTCATTTTGATTCCTCCCTGAAAGAAAATGATGGCGAAACGGTTGCCATCATTAACACAAAACTAATGCTCAGGGAAGGAAAAGATACCCGGCGTGGTAATCTCGCCGGGCAGGAGTCTCAAATAATGCTGGCCGCTGTTTCGGCGATGGCCGGCATTTCCTCGCCGACGTAGGCGAAATCGACCGGACCTAAATCCAGGTGGCTGCAGGCCTGCTGCAACTCGGGGAGCTGTTCCGGGTGGTTGATCAGGCCGTTGGCCAGGTAGATCAGCTCGACCATCTCGACGTTGCCCGGGGTCTGCTCCGGATGGTGGTGGAACTTGACCACGTTGCGCACGACCTCGGGCAGATTCCACTTCAGCGCGATCAGGGCGCCGGCGTTGGTGTGGAAGTCGCTGATCAGGGTCGAAAGCGCCGCGGGGCTCAGGGGCGGTCCGGTTTTGACCAGGTCGGGAGTGATGTTGGCCAGCACAGTCTTGCCGACATCGTGCAGCAGACCGCAGATGAAGGCCTCCTCCTCGTCCATGCGCAGCATCCGGGCCAGGATCTTGGCCAGGAAGGCGCATTCCAGGCTGTGGCGCAGAATCGCCTCGACCTCCTGCAGGTTGCCTCCGGAGATCTGTTTGAGGCTGTGGGCGGTGACGATGCTCAGCATCGCCTTGAAGCCCATGTAGACCACCGCGTGGCGGGGGGAGGTGACCGGCGCGGGAAGGCCGTAGAAGGAGGAGTTGACCACCTTGAGGATTTTGGTGGTCAGAATCTGGTCATTCATGATGATGGCGATGATCTCCTCCACCGACGGGCCATCGTCCCCCATGCAGTTGTTGAGGCGGATCAGAATGTCAGGCATCGGCGGCAGTTCGAAATCCCCCTCGGCCAGGCGGCGGGTGATTTTTTTCAGCAGCTCGGTCTGTTCTTCGCCACCGGCTTTGAGCAGCGGCTCCGGCGCCAGGGCGAGCAACCCGCACAGGGCCGGGGGGAGGCTGGAGCGTTCAAAGGAAAAACTGCCATCGGACCAGCCCAGGGATTGTTGCAGGGCGGCACCGGCCAGTTGGCCGAGCAGATCGCTGACGGTCTTGCGGGGGAGCAGCTGCTGCTCCAGCAGATGGATCACGAAGGGGGTTTTGCTCTGCCGACTGTTCTCCACCGCCTGCTTGACCGTCTCCAGGGGAAGGGCGCCGGATTGCACCAGCACCTCGCCAATCCGCTCTCCCTGAAGGTTGGAGGCGACAAAGGCGATCTGGCCATCCTGAAAGAAGAAGCGTTTTTCCTGGTCGCTGCGGGCGATCTTCAACACGCCGTTGAGTTTGCTGGCGGCGGCTTCGGTGACCAGGTCGCGCAGCGACGTCTGATTCAATTGGCCTTGGCGATCGAGCATGGGGGCCTCCAGAGAAAGCGATTGCAGCCGCGAAACAGTCGCGGGCTAGAAGAGGGTGGCGACGGTGGCCTGGATCTGTTCCAGGTCGGCGGCCAGAATCTCGGGGTTGAGAGTGTCGAGCTTGAGCTGGGTGCAGGCGATCCGCACCGATTCCAATCGACCCGGTTCGTGGGCCAGATGATTGGCCAGAAAGGCGATTTCGGCCGCTTCTTGGTAATCCGGTGCCTGGTCGGGAGCATGGTGAAAGCGGATTGCCTGTTTCACTACCAGCGGCAGATTCCACTTAACCGCCACCAGGGCTCCAGCCAATGGATGGTAGTTGGTGATCAACTGCTCGCGGGCGATGGTGGTCAACTCTTCGCCCGATAACAGGTTGATCAGCACGGTTTTGCCGATGTCGTGGAGCAGGCCGCAGACAAAGGCCTCTTCCTCGTCAAAACCGACCATCTGGGCGATGCGCTTGGCGATAAAGGCGCTGAGCAGGCTGTGGCGCAGGATCTCCCGCAACTGCTCGTTCTGCCCCTGGTAGAGGCGGCTGACGGCATGGGCGGTGACGATATTGACGATGGCTTTGAAGCCGACGTAGGCGATGGCGTGCTGCAGCGAGGTAACCGGATTGGGCAGGGCATAAAAAGCCGAGTTGACCACCTTGAGAATTTTGACCGTCAGGATCTGATCGGCCATGATGATTTTCATCACCTCGTGGGCCGAGCCGTCTGTTCCGAGGCAATTGTTCAGCCGGGCCAGAATGTCGGGCATCGGCGGCAGGTCGAAATCGCCGTCGTTGATCCGCTGCGCCAGTTTTTTGACCAGAGCCTGGCTGGCCTGACCCGGTTGGGATTGCTCCAAAAGTCGCCCGGCCAGGGCCAGAACGTTACCGGCTTTGAGCTGAATCGGACCGTTGAGCAGCGCCGGCGGCAGCTGGCTGGTAAAGCTGAAGGTTCCCTCGTCCCAGCGCAGAGAATCGGCCAGAGCGACGATCACCAGCCGGGAGATGACCTCTTCGAGCTGGCAGCGGTCGAGGATTTTTTCCGTCAGCAGGTAGCTGGTGAAGGGGATGCCGCGGCGCTGGCTCTCGGTGATCGCCAGCTTGATCATCAACATATCGAGACAGCCGGTGCCGGCCAGGAACTCACCGACCCGCTCTCCCTTGCGGTTGGAGGTCAGGAAGGTCACCCGTCCCTCCTGCAGGTAGAATTTCTTCTCCACCCCAGCGTAGATGATGTGCAGGGTTCCGCTTTTGCCGTAGGTTTCGGCCCATTCCATGACCTCCCGCACCGGCATCAGGCCCAGTTCCCCCTGAATGCTTTTCACGTTGCTCCTCCCTGGATGAGACCGCTATGCGGTTGCCGGGCTTTTGACAGCCGGCCGCCAGCAAAAGCTGTTCATGCGAGCTTCGCGCCAATTTCGCTGCAACAGCCGGGGGCCGGAGGAGTTTATTTTTCGGTGGGGGATGGCAGCAGGCAGGGGAGCTGTAGGATGGCGGTGGTTCCCCGGCCGAGGGCACTTTCCAGCCAGAGCCGGCCGCCATGGGCCTGGACGATATTGCGGGCGATGGTCAGGCCAAGCCCCAGCCCCTCGCGGGCGGTATTGGAACTGTCGACCCGGTAGAACTTGTCGAACACCAGCTCCAGATGTTCCGGGCCCAGGCCGATGCCGCTATCGACGACTTCCACGGTGCAGCACTCCGGGGCGCAGCGGCTGGTCACTCGAATGCTGCTCCCAGGGGGGGAGTATTTGGCGGCATTACCGAGCAGATTATCGAGGACCTGGGTGAGCTTGCGGGCATCGACCAGCAGTCGTGGGGGGCTTGGCGGCAGTTCCAGGGAGTAACTGCGCAGTTGGTCCATGTCGGAATGCTGACGGGCAATCCGGGTCAACAGCTCGCCCAGATCGCACTCCTGGCGTTCGAGTTGGATGCCGTGGCCGGATTCGATCCGCCCGAGATCGAGCAGTTCGTCGATCAGCTTGGCCAGGGTTTCGGCCTTGTCATGGATGATATCGAGAAACTCCCGTTCCTGTCTGGGATCGAATTGACCGCCGTGGGCCAGATCGCGCAGGATTTCGGTGAAACCGAGGATCGAGGTCAGGGGGGTGCGCAGCTCATGGGCGGCGGTGGAGATGAACTCGCTTTTCAGCCGATCGACCTGGCGCTCCCGGGTGACATTGCGCAGCAGGCTGATATGGCCGAGCCGCTGGCCTTGAGAATCGAGAATCGGCGCCACCCGACCCTGGAGGATCAGCCGCTCGCTCGGTTGCTCCGGGGGGGAGAGTTCGATTTCGAAAGCCGATTCGCCGCTAACCTGTTGGCGAGCCAGAACCAGTTCCCGGCGCAGAGTGTCATCCCGCAGGATCGAATCGAGGGGAATCCCGGCTACGGCGCTGCAGGCGCTGGCGGTGAGCTGTTCGGCAACCCGGTTCATCAGCAGGACCCGCCCCTGGTTGTCGGTGACGATCAGGGCGTCGGTCACCGAACGCAGGATGGCGGTGATGCGGTCCCGCCCCTGCTCGGCCTGGCGCAGAGCTTCGCGGACCTTGTCTTCCTGCTGCTGGCGCTCGGAGACGTTCCGCACCAGGGCGGAGAAAAGGGGAATACCATCGAGGTTGAGGCGGCTGAGGCGGATTTCCACTGGAAAGGTGGACCCATCCAGCCGCCGATGGCAACCCTGCAGGGTGAGAATCTGTCCCGGCTGGACCGAAGCGATCAGGGGCGTGATGGTCTCCTCCGGGTGAGACTGCTCGATCTGCTGTACCGTCATCCCCAACAGGGTCTCCCGGCTGGCACCGAGGCTGACGCAGGCCTGGCGGTTGACGTCGAGGATCTGCCCCTCCTGGGTATGGAGGAAAAAGGCGTCGCCGGCCTGTTCCATCAGCGCCCGGAAGCGGCTTTCGCTCTGCCGCAGGGCGGCTTCGGCGGTGCGGATTTCTGTGATATCGCGAAAGGAGACCGCCAACCCGGTGCCATAGGGGTGGGCGCGGATCTCGAACCATTTATCCAGCGGGGGATAATAGGCGGTGAAGGCGATCGGTGCCTCCTGTTCGAGGGTGGTGCGGAACTGCTTGTAGATGGGGGTATTGGCGACTTCCGGAAACAGCGTCACCAGTGATTGGTTCAGCAACTCGCCGCGGGAGCGCTGCAGCAGCGTTTCGGCCTCGGCGTTGACATAGGTGAAGCGCCAGTGGCTGTCGAAGGTGACGCACCCCTCGCGCATCTGCTCCAGCAAGGTCAGGGCCTGGGGTGAGGGGGCGGGTTTGGATGGTGCCTGATTCATGATTGGCCTTATCCTGATTGCAACGGCAGATTCGTGGGGGGAGCGGTCCCCAAAAGATCTGTCAGTATAACCGCAATGTCCAATTTTGCAGGTGAAAACCGCCCCGTCGGCAGTTTTTCCCGAGTATGTTAGAGTGACCTTATCTTCGCAAGTCGAAAAAGGGTCCGGTGATGGGAAAAGGTCTAAAATTTGGCTGGTTGGGATGGTTGCTGTTGTTTCTGGTCTGGGGCGATTCCGCTGGAGCCACCATCGTCAGTCAAGAGCCCCCGACCCTGCATTTTTTCTGGGCCGCCAATTGCCCCCACTGCGGCGAGATGAAGCCGTATCTGCAGCAGTTGCAGCAGCGTTATCCCCGATTGCAGGTCAAGGACTACGATGTCTGGCAGGACCGGGTCGCCTTCGAGCAAATGGTGGCTCTGGGCAAACGCAGCGGCACCACCGCGGTGAGCACTCCGACCACCGCCCTCGGTGACGGGGTCTGGTTCGGCTTTACCCCCGAGGTCGCCGCGGCGGTGGAGGCGGAACTGCGCCGCTGCCTGGCTGAGGGATGTGCCGATCCGCTGGCGCCTCCGACCGAGGCGGAGCCGTCGCCTCCTGCCAATCCGGACCCGGCGCCGCTGCAGCTGCCGGTCTTCGGCCAGATCGACCCGCAGGCGATCTCCCTCCCCCTGTTCACCCTGGTGATTGCCCTGCTCGACAGCTTCAATCCTTGCGCCTTTTTCGTGCTGCTGTTTCTGCTCAGCCTGCTGGTGCATGCCCGCTCCCGGGGGCTGATGCTGCTGGTCGGAGCCACCTTCGTGCTCTGCTCGGGGTTGATCTATTTTTTGTTCATGGCTGCCTGGCTCAACCTGTTCCTGCTCGCCGGCAGCCTGCCGCTGATCACCACCGCAGCTGGCCTGGTGGCGCTGCTGGTGGCGGCGATCAACATCAAGGACTACTTCCGGTTTCATCAAGGGGTGTCGCTGTCGATTCCAGAGCAGGCCAAGCCGCAGCTGTTCGAGCGGATGCGCCAGCTGGTCAAGGGGGGCCGCACCCTTTCGGTGCTCGGCGGCACCCTGGTGCTGGCGCTGTTGGCCAACAGCTACGAGCTGCTCTGCACCGCCGGTTTTCCCATGGTCTATACCAGGGTGTTGACCCTGCGCGGGCTGTCGAACTGGGAGTATTATGGCTATCTGGCGCTTTACAACAGCCTTTACATCCTGCCGCTGCTGACCATTGTGCTGGTCTTTACCTTTACTCTCGGTTCTCGCAAATTGAGCGAACAGGAAGGGCGGATTCTCAAGCTGGTCTCCGGGCTGATGATGCTCGGTCTCGGCCTGGTGTTGCTGCTGCAACCGGCGCTGCTCAATAACTTGTTTGCGGCCTTGGGGCTTTTGGCGCTATCCTTGGTGCTGGCCGCGCTGATCGTCCATTTCGACCATCGGCCGAAACGCTCCTGAAGCGGGCCGGCTCCCGCCCTCATCAAGTTCTAACACAGCCCCTTTAAACTACAGCAAATCACCAGCCTTGAGGGGGAGGACCTCTGATTTATGGCCAAAGAGCAGATTCTGATCATCGAGGATGAGGAGGATATCCTCGCGCTGATTCACTACAACCTCAGCCGCGAGGGCTATCGGGTCAGCACCGCCATTTCCGGCGAGGAGGGGCTGCGCTTGGCCCGCAGTGCGCGCCCCGATCTGTTGGTGCTCGATCTGATGCTGCCGGGGATGGATGGCCTGGCGGTCTGCCGGGCCTTGAAGCAGAATCCCGAAACCGCGGAGATCGCCGTGGTGATGCTCACCGCCAAGGGGGAGGAGGCCGACGTGGTCGCCGGGCTGGAGCTGGGGGCGGACGATTACGTCACCAAACCCTTCAGCCCCAAGGTGCTGACGGCCCGCATCGCCGCGGTGCTGCGCCGCCGCGGCAAACCGGCGGAATCCGAGGAGGGGCTGCTGGAACATGCCGGATTGACCATTCACCCCGGGCGCAACGAAGTGCTGGTCGATGGCGTGGCGGTGGAGCTGACCTTTACCGAATTCCGGGTGCTGCAGTTTCTGGCCAGCCGGCCGGGCTGGGTCTTTACCCGCTATCAGATTGTCAATGCAGTGCGCGGTGATGACTACTCGGTAACCGAGCGGGCGGTCGATGTGCAGATCGTCGGCCTGCGCAAAAAACTCGGCAGCGCCGGCAAACTGATCGAAACCGTGCGGGGCGTCGGCTACCGCTTCAAGGATTGATACCGATGAGAGCGCGCCGGCTGCTCTGGCAGCTTTACCCCTCCTACCTGCTGATTGTGCTGGTCGCCCTGACTGCGGTCACCTGGTATTTTTCCAGCAGCCTGCGCAGCTTTTACCTGCAACAGTCGCGGCAGGACCTGGAGTCCCGGGCCCGGCTGGTGGAACAACAGCTCCTCGGCCAGCTCTCCCCCCCCAACGCCCCCTTTATCGACGATCTCTGCAATCGCCTTGGCCGCCATTCCGGCACCCGGATCACCGTGCTGCGGGAGACGGGCGAAGTGCTGGGTGATTCGGCGGAAGAGCCGGGGCTGATGGAGAACCACCTCGCCCGCCCCGAGGTCCGCACCGCTCTCTCCGGCGGGATCGGCAACGCCATCCGCTTCAGCGACACCCTGCAGCGGGAGATGGTCTACGTCGCCATTCCGGTGCTGGAGGCGGGGCGTTTGACCGGCATCGTTCGGGCCGCGGTGGCGGTCACCGCCATCGACGAGGCGCTGCAGACCCTCTACCGCCAGGTGGCCTTGGCCGGCTTGGTCGCCGCAGTGCTGGCGGCCGGTTTGAGTCTGCTGGTCTCCCGCCGGCTCAGCCGACCGCTGGAAGCGATGCAGCAGGGGGCGCAGCGCTTCGCCCGCGGTGAGCTCGGCGAGCCGTTGGCGATCAGCGGCTCGGAGGAGACCCAGGCTCTGGGCGCGGCCCTCAACCGCATGGCGGCCGATCTCGATGCCCGCATGCGCACGGTGCTGCAGCAGCGCAACGAGCAGTATGCGGTGCTCTCGGCCATGGTCGAGGGGGTGCTGGCGGTCGATAGCGAGGAGCGGATCATCCGCCTCAACCAGGCCGCGGCCCGCTTTCTCGGGGTGGCGCCGGAAGCGGTGCAGGGGCGGCGGATTCAGGAGGTGGTGCGTAAGGCCGATCTGCTGCGCTTCGTCGCCCGGGCTTTGCAGAGCAGCGAGCCGGTGGAAGGGGACATCGTGCTGCGCGATGCCGAGGAGCGTTATCTGCAGGCCCACGGCACTCTGCTGCGGGGGGAAAAGGGGCAGGTGATCGGCGCCCTGATCGTGCTCAACGACGTCACCCGCCTGCACCGGCTGGAAAATGTGCGGCGGGATTTCGTCGCCAACGTCTCCCACGAGCTCAAGACCCCGATCACCGCCATCAAGGCGGCGGCCGAAACCCTGCTCGACCCGTCT
>Ga0209231_1000117_pt1 | contig 58028 bp, 57 predicted proteins | sample Deesub45470m_DNA_FD_188086 | JGI IMG/M metagenome (GOLD analysis project Ga0209231, IMG submission 188086) | Deep subsurface microbial communities from North Pacific Ocean - 450_OLKR46/470m Metagenome (SPAdes) (version 2) | ecosystem: Environmental > Terrestrial > Deep subsurface > Unclassified ... | reverse complement strand
ATACTTGTATTGCAGTATTTGGTAACTCTACAGTTAAGGCAGCCACAGAGGCCGGATTAAGATGTAATATTGAAGCGCCAACACCCGAAACCCCTTCAATGACTATGGCGTTAGAAAAATATATAATTGAAGCAAATAAAAAAGAAAGCGTTAAATAAACTTAAAAAAAACCGAGTAAATCTAGACTGCACCCAAAAGTTTAGACAAATTTATAATTAATTTTGATAATAATGAGTTCGATATTTTATCGGACTCATTTTGTTTAAATTGGATTTAATTCTTTCGTTATTGTAATAGTTGATATACTCTTTAATTTCACTTTTTAAATGGTTAATATCTTTGAATTTCATAATATAAAAAAGTTCAGATTTTAATATTCCAAAGAAGTTTTCTATGATAGCATTATCTAAACAATTTCCTTTTCTTGACATACTTTGGGTAATTCCTTTTTCTTTCAATAAACATTGATATTGTTTCATTTGATATTGCCATCCTTGATCTGAGTGCAATATTAAATGAGTGTTGTTAGGGATTGTCTTAAAAGCTTTTTGAAGCATTTGAGTTACTTGATTAAACACAGGTCTTTCCGTTAGTTCATAGCTAATTATCTCTTGATTAAACAAATCAATAATTGGTGATAAATACAGTTTTTTACCAGCCACGTTAAATTCTGTTATATCAGTTGCCCATTTCTTATTAGGAGCAGATGCTTTAAAATCGCGTTCTAAAATATTGGGTGCTATTTTACCTTGTTCTCCCTTATAGGACTTATATTTTTTTATTCTTATAACACTTTTTAAACCTAATAATTTCATGAGTCTTAAAACTGTTTTATGATTGATAATTATTCCTTTATTATTTAGTTCGTCTGTTATTCTTCTATAACCATAACGCCCTTTGTGTTTATCATAGATGGATTTAATCCATTGTTTAATCACTTTATATTTATCAGGTACTTTACGTTGTTTTTGGTAATAATAAAAACTACTCCGTGCCATATTGGTACAATCTAAAAGTAATTTTAAATCATACTGATGCCTTAATTCCATTATGACTTGCGCTTTTTGGCTTTCTCTTCTGCTTGAATTAAGGCATGAAACTTTTTTAGCAAATCATTTTCACAGCGAAGTTTTTCGTTTTCAAGCAGTAGCTCTTCTTCTCTTGTTAAAGGCTTGTCTGATTTGTGTTTTTTACGTTTAAAATTACTCATATTCTTTGGTTTACCTCTGGGCTTTGATTGTAACCCTTCCATACCAAATTTAGTAAAATCTCTTTGCCATTTGATAATAATTGAAGCATCTGGGATGTTAAACTTTAAACAAACTTCTTTTAATGATAGGTAATCTTTATCTATCGATTTTAAAACTTTTAACTTAAAATCAACTGAATAACGTTGATTTGTTCTTGGTAGCAAACCTTGTTTACCATATGTTTGGTAAAACCCAACCCATTTACGGATGTTAGATTCGTTTGGTCCTTTCGATTTCGAAACAAACACACAAGAATGATGCTTTTCCAAAACTAGTTGCACACATTCTAACTTAAATGCATAATCATATTTGACTTTTCTTTCCATAAAAATACCCCCAAATAGTGTCTAACTTTTTGGGGGCAGTGCATTCAGCTCGCTTTTTTGTTTTTATAGTTGAATTAAACTATCCATTCATCGAAATCAAAAACTCATCATTTGAAGTCGTATATTGTATTTTATCTTTAATGAAATCCATTGCTTCTACAGGATTCATATCAGCTAAATACTTTCTAAGTACCCACATACGTTTAACTGTTTTAGGGTCTAATAATAAATCATCTCTTCGGGTACTTGATTTAACCAAGTCAATAGCCGGATAAATTCTTCGGTTAGCAATATTTCTTTCCAATTGAAGTTCCATATTACCAGTCCCTTTAAATTCTTCAAAAATCACTTCATCCATTTTTGAACCTGTTTCAGTTAATGCTGTTGCAATAATTGTTAATGAACCTCCATTTTCAATATTACGTGCAGCTCCAAAAAAACGTTTAGGTTTATGTAAAGCATTGGCATCTATACCACCAGATAAAATTTTACCTGAGGCTGGCGCAACAGTATTATAAGCTCTGGCTAAACGCGTTATAGAATCTAATAATATGACTACGTCATGTCCACATTCAACCAATCGTTTTGCTTTTTCCAAAACAATATTTGCTACTCTTACATGTTTTTCAGCAGGCTCATCAAAAGTTGAAGCAACAACTTCTCCTCTAACACTCCTTTGCATATCTGTAACTTCTTCAGGTCTTTCATCAATTAATAAAATAATTTGATAAACTTCCGGATGGTTTGCAGCAATTGAATTTGCAATATCTTTAAGCAACATTGTTTTACCAGTTTTTGGTTGGGAAACAATCATACCTCTTTGCCCTTTACCAATAGGAGAGAACAAATCAATAATTCTTGTAGACAATGTGCATCCTTTTCCTGCTAAATTAAATTTTTCTTCAGGGAATAATGGCGTTAAATGTTCAAATGAAACACGGTCCCTAACAACATTTGGGTTTAAACCATTTATTTTTGATACACGTATTAATGGAAAATATTTTTCACCTTCTTTTGGTGGTCTAACAACTCCTTTAACGGTATCGCCAGTTTTTAAACCAAATAATTTTATTTGTGATTGTGATAAATAAATATCATCAGGTGATGATAAGTAATTATAATCTGATGAGCGTAAAAAACCGTAGCCGTCTGGCATCATTTCTAGCACACCTTCACTTTCTATGATACCTTCAAATTCATAATCGGGGTCTCTATAACGATTTCCATTTTTTTTAGGATTGGGATCTCTAGGTTGCTGATTGCCTTTTGGGGCTTGAGGTTTATTTTGTTGTTTAGGTCTGTTTAACTGATTAGGGTGCTTTTGATGTGTTTTTTCTACGGCAATTACTGAAGAATCTGCATCTGCATTTGTTTCTTTAACTTCAATTTTCTCGTCTTTTGCAAGAGTTTCAACTTTTTGAACAGGTTTCAAAGGCCTTTTATTAGGCTTTTTACGCACTACGGGTTGAACAACAGCAATTGATTCAGGTTTAATTTCAGTTTCTGGAGCAACAATTTTTGGCTCAGTAACTTCATTTTTTGCAGGTTGTCCTGAGAAAAGATTTTGCTTTTCTTTTGTAGGAGTAACCTTTTTAACCAATCGTTTACGTTTAGCCTTACCTTCTTTTAAGCTTGGATCGGTCTGAGTAACATTAGTTGGGGTGGCAGCTTGGATGTCTAAGATTAAATAAACTAAATCTAATTTATTTAAATGACTGTGTTTTTTTGCTCCAATAGTTTTTGCTATATCTTGTAATTCAACAAGAGTTTTCTCCTTTAGTTGGGAAATTTCAAACATTTAAGTGATTTGTAATTAATATTATGTGTAAAGACTATCTTTTTATTCAGTAAAGAATTTTAATGTGAATTTAATTTTGTGGTGATTAGTCGTTTTAGTTGTAGTTTCCTTAAGTATGTACTATAAGGACTATGCAAATATAACAATTTATTTTATATATGTTATATTTTAATCTTTAAAAATAAAATGTACTTTTGCCTTTCATAAAAACAATAATGATTCAAAGAATACAGACAGTTTATTTAGTATTAGCTTCATTACTTTCTGGAGGTTTAATATTTGTTTTAAACTTATGGACTAGCGCTGAAGGTATTAATTTTTTTGTAATAGACTCATTTTATTCAGAGAGTAAATTACTAATGATTGCTTCTTCATTGTTTTTTGTATCTGCGATTTTAACATTTATTGCTATATTTAAATTTAAGAATAGGCAATTACAATTTGTGTTAGGCCGTTTAGCAATTTTGACCAATTTTATTTTATTAGGAATACTCGTATATTTTTCGCAAAATTTATCTGGAGAAACAGAAGTTTCAGAGAAAGGTATTGGGTTGCTTATTCCAATTTTTACAATTGTTTTAGTGGTGTTAGCCAATAAGGCAATTAAAAAGGATGAGGAACTCGTAAAATCTGTTGATAGATTACGATAGACCTATAATCTTAGTATATTTAGTGCAAGGAAAACCATTTCAATTTTTATTGAAATGGTTTTTTTAGTTTCTGGTTTCTAATTCTATTATTTCCAAATTCAAAATTTTATCTTCTTGAATTTCAAATCGAAGCATTGTCCGTACGTTATGAAAACCATGTTTTCCAGCAGCTCCTGGGTTCATGTGAAGTAAATTTAGTTTTTTATCAAACATTACTTTTAAAATATGGGAATGCCCACTAATAAAAAGTTGTGGTGAATTAGTAGAAATTTCAGTTTTAATTCTAGGATCATATTTATTTGGGAAACCACCAATATGTGTCATCCAAACCGACACTTTTTCAATTGTAAACTTGTTATCTAACGGAAATTCAGTTCTCATTAAATAATTATCAATATTGCCATAAACGGCTCTTAAAGGCTTCATCTTTTTAATGCAGTCAGTTACTTCTAACAATCCAATATCACCAGCATGCCAAACTTCATCGGCTTGTTTTACAAACTTTAGTATTTGTTCATCAATATAGCCGTGAGTATCAGAAAGCAATAAAATTTTTTTCATTCATTTGTGAAATTTGAAACTGACAAATATCGTGTATATTTGCAATGGTACAAAAATAGCATTTCAATTGAGATATTTTATTGAATTATCATACAAAGGAACAAACTATCATGGTTGGCAATTACAACCTAATGCTGTAACAGTACAAGAATTAGTAAACAAAGCTTTTTCAACTATTTTTAAAACTGCTATAAACGTTGTTGGAGCTGGAAGAACTGATACTGGTGTTCATGCGGAACAACTTTTTGCACATATTGATTTTGATATTGAGTTTACCATTGAAGAATTAATTTATAAATTGAATGCATTATTGCCCAATGATATTGTAGTTGAAAACATTTATAAGGCTATTGAAAGGACACATGCACGTTTTGACGCAGTAAGCAGAAGTTATGAATACCGAATATTTTTAGGGAGAAACCCATTTTTAACGGATACAACTTGGCAGTTTTCGGCCAAAAAGTTAAATATTGTTAAAATGAATGAAGCAGCTAGTTTTTTGTTAACTTACACTGACTTTCAATGTTTTTCTCGTTCAAACTCTGATGTAAAAACATATAATTGTGATATTACAAATGCAGTTTGGATTCAAACAAATAAATTGCTGATTTTTCATATTACAGCTGACCGTTTTTTAAGAAATATGGTTCGTGCTATTGTAGGAACTTTACTTGAAGTTGGAAAAGAAAAAATATCTTTAGAAGAATTTAAACAAATAATTGAAAGTAAAAATAGGTGCAATGCAGGTCCTTCAGTACCACCTCAAGGATTGTTTTTAACCCAAGTTACTTACCCAAAAGGAATTTTTATAGATGAATAAAAAAGTTACAGGAAAAGCTTTTGACGCCAAAATATTTATGCGTTTGTTAAGTTTTGCAAAAAAATATCGTTGGCAATTTTTTATTGGAACTTTATCAGCCATTTTATTGTCGGCTGTTTCTGTTGCAAAACCAATATTATTGCAAGAAATGGTAAATACCTATTTTAAAAATAAAGATGAAAAAGGTATTTTATATTTTTCTTTATTAATGTGCTTTTTTTTATTGGCAGAAGTTTTTTTACAATTCATTTTTATTTATAAAGTGAACTGGCTGGGCCAACATATAATAAAAGACATACGCGTTAAACTTCAAAAGCACATGTTACATTTTAAGATGTCTTATTTTGATACATCTTCAGTTGGGAAATTAGTAACTAGATTGGTTTCAGACACTGAAACTATTGCCGATTTTTTCGGACAAGGGCTATTTATGATTGTGAGTGATTTGCTTAAAATGTTTGTTGTTGCAGGAGTGATGTTATGGATGAATTGGAAATTGGCTTTAATAGCTTTTATTATACTTCCAATATTAATATACGCAACAAAATTGTTTCAAATAGCAATAAAATCAGCTTTTCAAGAAGTTCGAATCCAAATAGCAAATTTAAACGGATTTGTTCAAGAGCGTGTTACAGGAATGAACATTGTTCAGCTTTTTAATCGTGAAAAAATTGAATATGAAAACTTTGTTAAAATCAATGATAAACATAAAAAAGCTCACATTAGAACTGTTTGGTATTATTCTATTTTCTTTCCAATTGCTGAAATTTTATCTTCAATTGCACTTGGTTTACTTGTTTGGTATGGAAGTTTAGATGTTATAAATTCAGGAATTACAAATGTTGGTCAAATTATTTCATTTATAATGATGGCTCAAATGTTGTTTAGACCGTTACGACAAATTGCTGATAAGTTTAATACACTTCAAATGGGAATGGTTGCTGGTGACAGGGTTTTTGAAATACTGGATACACATAGTCAAATAGATAAATCTGGAGAAGTTGAAGCTTCCAATTTTAAAGGTGATATTGCTTTTAAAAATGTTCATTTTAGTTATATAAAAGGAGAAGAGGTATTAAAGGGGATTTCATTTCAAGTAAAAGCAGGTGAGACTGTTGCTATTGTTGGTGCTACAGGAGCAGGTAAATCAACCATTATTAATTTGGTAAATCGTTTTTATGAAATAAATGAAGGTGAAATTTGTATAGATGGATACAATATTGAGCAATACACTTTAACATCTTTAAGAAATCAAATTGCAATTGTTTTACAAGATGTTTTTTTGTTTTCAGACTCTATTTTTAATAATATTAAATTAAGTAATGATGCTATTACGTTGGATGAAGTGAAAAATGCTGCCAAAGAAATTGGAATTCACGAATTTATTATGAGTTTACCAAATGATTATCATTATAATGTAAAAGAACGAGGTGTTATGTTATCTTCTGGTCAGCGGCAGTTAATTGCTTTTTTAAGAGCATACGTAAGTAAACCTAGTGTGTTGATTTTAGATGAAGCAACTTCATCAATAGATTCTTATTCAGAAAAATTAATTCAAGAAGCTACAGATAAAATCACAAAACATCAAACGTCTATCATTATAGCTCATAGACTTACCACGGTTAAAAAAGCAAATAGAATCATTGTAATGGACAAAGGTGAAATTGTTGAACAAGGATCACATCTAGAATTGTTAAGTAAAAATGGGTATTACAAAAATTTGTATGATATGCAGTTTGCTAATGAAGTTGCTTAATAGTTTGAAAGTATAAAGTTGAAAAGTGTAAAATTTTTTGTTAAAAGGGTCAAGTGTGTCTGAATAATATTTTTAATTTACTTTAACCTTTAACCTTTAACCTTTAACCTTTAACCTTAATTAAGATCATATCTAATCATTTCAATCAGCTCATTATAGTTTTTAAATAACACAAATTCACCATCTTTTATATAGGATATTTTTCCAGTTTCTTCTGAAACAACTAAGCAAAGTGCATCTGTTGTTTCAGTAATACCAATTGCGGCTCTGTGTCTTAATCCAAAACGGGACGGAAGACTTTTTTTAGAAAGTGGTAATATTATTCTTGTAGCAATAATATAGTTATCTTTAATAATAATTGCACCATCGTGCAAAGGGCTATTTTTATAAAATATACTTCTTAAAATTGGTTTATTAACTTCTAAATGCATTGTATCTCCAGTAGATTTTACGAAATCTAAATTATGTGTGCGCTCAAAAACAATGAGTGCTCCAGTTTTTGTTTCAGACATTGTTTCACAAGCCAAAACAATAGATTCAACATCTACATTGATATATATTTCTGTTCTTAAAAAATTAATTTGTTTTAAAAAGCTACGTTTATTTGTGAAATTAGTTGAACCAAGCATTAACAAAAATTTCCGAACCTCAGGCTGAAAAACGATAAGAACGGCTATAGCGCCTAAGCTAATTAAAGTACCAAGCAAACTACTTAGCATTTCCATTTGAAGGCCCTGAGTTATTTTCCAAATAACTACTAACAGTGCAATACCAATAAAAATATTGATAGCTACAGTTCCTTTTAGTAATTTATACACATAGTACAACAGAATTGCAACTAAAATAATATCTAAGGCGTCGAGAAGCGTAAATTCTAAAAAATCGAACATTCAGTTAGTTTTTGTAAAAATAGAAAAAAGTTGTCATTATTTATAGTTATTAGCAGCCACAATCTGGAACTTTATTTTTGTTGAAAATAAATTCTAATGGATTGGTTAAAATAGTTTCACTATTTAAGTCATGAATCAAAGTTTTATAAAATAAATAATCTTGATACGTACTATTTTCATTGAAATTTAAATGTAACATCGTCTTTTTTCCTTCAGAAGAAAAATCTATAAATTCTAATAAAGTAGATTTTAGCTCAGACTTTTCAATTTTTGAATCATTCAGAAAAACAGTATTTTTATTGAAAGTCAGATTTATATTGTTGTAATTTAAATAATTAGTTCGATGCTCTTTTATAAAGTTTTTAGATAAAATACTATCAGTTTTATAAATGACTTTGTCAAATTCTAAAAATGATAATTTTTTTGAAATAGTGTCGGAATAACTAAAATAATTAAGCATTCCTTCTTTTGAATGAATAGAATTTGAGTGCTTATCTTGTAATTCTATAATTATTGGAATAATGATTTTTAACGGTAAACGTTTATCAATATTAAAAATCCAATGTGTTGTGCTGATGGTGTTTTTTCTATTTACGTTTGCAATTGTATCATTATTTTTAATTTCAAAAAAGAACCAAACTTGAGAGTGATTGTGTATTTCTTGGATTCCTTTTTCAGCTAATAGCGGAAGTTTTACTTCCTTTTTTGAGCAACTTAAAATGAATAAAGAAAAAACAAAAATGAGTATCTTTTCCATAGCTTAATTTTTTAATAATTCAACAATTCTAATTGCTTCCACAGCTTCCTTTACATCGTGAACTCTTAAAATTGTAGCGCCATTTAACAATGCAATTGTATTGGCCGATGTTGTTGCATTCAAGGCTGATTTTGGAGTAATTTCTAATGGCTTAAAAAGCATAGATTTACGTGATAATCCTACCAATGTTGGAGCTCCTAAATTTTTAAATAATGCTAAATGTTTTAATAATTGATAATTTTGTTCTACTGTTTTTCCAAAACCAAAACCAACGTCGGTAATAATATCATTTACACCAAGAGTTCTTAATTCAGCAATTTTTTTTGAAAAAAAGAAAAGTACATCTTTCACTACATCATCATAAATTGGATTTGCTTGCATATTTTGAGGTGTTCCTTGCATATGCATCATGATATATGGCACTTGAAGTTTTGCAACAATTTGAAACATTTTTTCATCCATATTTCCAGCAGAAATATCATTAACAATACAAGCACCAAGATGAATACATTGTTCTACAACAGAACTTCGAAATGTATCAACTGAAATTAAAATTTCAGGAAATTCGTTTACCAATAGTGTAATTACCGGCAAAATACGCTCTAATTCTACTTCTTCAGAAATATGTTTTGCTCCAGGGCGGGAAGAGTAAGCGCCCACATCAATAAATGTTGCACCTTCATTCAACATTTTTTCAACTTGTTGAATTATGGAGTGAGAGCTGTTATAGGTATTACCATCAAAAAATGAATCAGGAGTAATGTTTAATATTCCCATAACTTTTGGAGAAGACAAATCAACCAGTTTCCCGTTACAATTCAAACTATTCATATGTTTACATGTTATTTTTTATTGGTAACATATGCTGTTCGCAATTAACCATTTCCATATGATTTAAAATTTGTCTTGCTCGTTTCATTATCTAACCACTTTATTTATTATTTTAGTCATTTCGGGTGCTTTATAATTCAGCATTTGTAAAATTAAATCTTCTACAGAATCGCTCATTAGTAACATTTCTTTGTTTGATTGTTTTAAATAGCCTTCAGTAACCATAACATCAAGTTGATGAATTAAATGATTGAAAAATCCGTTGGTGTTTAAAATTCCAACAGGTTTGCTTTCAATACCAAGTTGGCTTAAAGTTAATGCTTCAAAAATTTCATCCAAAGTTCCAAAACCACCTGGTAATGCAATATAGCCATCAACCAGTTTACTGATTTTTACTTTGCGTTTGCTCATAGTTTTGGTAACAATCATTTCGGTAATTGAAGTATGGGCGACTTCTTCGTGTCTTAATAAACCAGGAATAACGCCAATAACTTCCCCTTTTTTTTCTAGGATTGTATCGGCTAAAATCCCCATCATACCAATTTTTCCGCCACCATAAACCAAACTAATATTATTTTCTGCAAAATGATTTCCTAATTTAATAGCATCATTTTTATAAATTTCATTAAAACCTAAACTAGAACCACAAAAAACAGCAATCTTCTTCATTATTGGATAATTGATTTTTATATTGAATAAATTTGTTCGAAATTTACGGAAATAATTAAAGTTACATGCTACAAACTTCAAAACAATACAACGAGGTTATTGAAAAATGTCGTTCGCTTTTTATAAATAAATTAAAAGATTATGGTTCAGCTTGGCGAATTTTAAGATTGCCATCATTAACCGATCAAATTTTTATTAAAGCACAACGAATTCGTCAATTGCAACAAAACAGTTCAAGAAAAGTTGATGAAGGTGAAGTTTCTGAGTTTATGGGAATAATTAATTATTCTATAATGGCCTTAATTCAGTTGGAAAAAGGTGTTGCAGAACAACCGGATTTATTGACCGAAGAAGCTGTTGAATTATACGATAAACATGTAGCTGTCACCAAACAATTAATGGAAAATAAAAATCACGATTATGGTGAAGCTTGGCGTGATATGCGTGTTAGTTCACTAACCGATTTAATTTTGCAAAAGTTATTACGTGTAAAACAAATTGAAGATAATAAAGGAAAAACGATTGTTTCTGAAGGAATTGATGCAAATTACCAAGATATGATCAATTATGCTATTTTTGCCTTAATACATATAAAAGATACAGAATAATATGAAAATACTTGTACATTTTTCTCGATTTGTAGTTGCAATTACATTTTTATTTTCAGGGTTTGTTAAATTGGTTGACCCTTTGGGTTCTGCCTATAAATTTCAAGAATATTTTGGAGCAGATGTTTTGAATTTAGAATTTTTAATTCCATATGTGCTACCATTTTCAATTTTATTAATTCTTATTGAAATTATGTTAGGCGTATTTTTACTTTTGGGTTATTTTCCGAAATTAACGGTATGGAGTTTGCTTGTATTGACCTTTATATTTCTATTTTTAACTTGGTATTCAGCATATTATGATAAAGTTACGGATTGTGGCTGTTTTGGTGATGCTGTAAAACTTTCACCTTGGGGAACTTTTTATAAAAATATAGTTTTAATATTTCTAATAGTTATTCTTATTGTAAAAGTTAAAGAAATAAAACCTTTAATGAGTTTAAATCTTACAAAATGGATCTCATTTTCATCATTTTTGGTATTTCTGTATATCACCTATTATGTATTGGTTCATTTGCCAATCATTGATTTTAGACCTTATGCAGTTGGAAAAAATATACCTGATGGAATGATTTATAAAGGAAAGGAATTACCGCCAATTCACGATTTCTTTTTAGAGTCTGTTGAAGGTGAAGATCTAACAGATCAAGTTTTAACATCAGATAATGTATTATTAGTTGTTGCGTATGATTTAAGCAAAAGTGATGTTGAAGGATTTTCAAATATTAAAAGTGTTTCAGATATAGCAATACAAAAAGGGTACACCGTATATATATTAACTGCATCTATGAGTGAAGAGTTCGAAGCTATACAAAATGAATTCAACCTTAATTTTGAAATGTTGTTTTGTGATTCAACAACCTTAAAAACCATCATTAGAGCAAATCCGGGAATAGTAACACTTAAAAATGGAACTGTAACTGGAAAATGGAGTTGGGTTGATGCACACAATGTATTTGATAATTAAAAAACTTAAAACTTAAAACTCAAGACTATAAAATGAAACAAGCTTTGTTGGTATTTGTTGGTGGAGGTTTTGGGAGTGTTGCCAGATACGTAATAGGGAAATGGTTAAACAACCTTGAAAATTCCATTCCTTACGGAACATTGTTATCTAATGTGCTTGGAAGTTTGTTAATTGGTATTATTTTGGGTTATTTGGGTAAAACCGGAAACATGTTCCAAAGTCAATCTTTGCTATTAGCTACTGGTTTTTGTGGTGGTTTTACTACTTTTTCGGCGTTCGCATATGAAAATCATTTATTTTTAAAAAACGGTGATTACTTTAGTTTTTTATCATACTCATTTGGTTCTTTAATTATAGGAATTTTAGCTGTATTTTTCGGTTTATATATTTCAAAACTTTTTTAAGTAATAATTTCTTCAATTCACGAAGCTCGTATTCATCTCTTCTCAATCACTAAAAACTGTTATTTATGATCGTACCCCTAAAATGTAGGGGTATAATATTGATTATTTCAATTCTTAAAACATCAACCCTAAAAAACATGGGTAAAATTCTCAAAAAAAATATATTATTTTTTTAATACCCATAAAAAAATAGGGTATAATTAAAAATATACGTAAAAATAATCTTATCACCCTCTAAAAATTTGGGGGTGATAAGATATAATTATATTTTTGCTTCGAAATTAATTAAATAAATCATTTTATTATGAAGAAAATCGAAGCGATTATTAGAAAATCAAAATTTGATGAAGTGAAAGAAGCTTTACATCAAATTGATGTCACCTTTTTTAGTTACTGGGATGTTACGGGAGTTGGAAATGAAAAACAAGGCCATGTATACCGTGGAGTTAGTTATAGTACTTCAGACATCCAGCGCAGATTTTTATCAATTGTAGTTTCTGACCCTTTTTTAGATATAACGGTAGATGCTTTATTGAAATCGGCTTATACAGGAATTGTTGGAGATGGTAAAATATTTGTTTCGGATGTTCAGGAATCTTATAGAATTAGAACAAAGGAAAAAGGATCAGATTCATTAAAATAAAAAAACAACTACTAATTATTACATTATGGATAACACATTATTTACAGTGAACAATGTATGGATGATGATTTGTACAGCATTGGTATTTTTAATGCATTTAGGATTTTCACTTTTAGAAATAGGATTAACAAGACAAAAAAACACGATTAATATATTATTTAAAAATGTATTTATTATTTCAATAGGAATGGTATTATATGCACTGGTTGGGTTCAATTTAATGTACCCAGGTACTTTTATGTATGGGGTTTTACCAGATTATTTTATAAATTTATTTGGAATAGCAGCACCTGAAAATGGTTTAACTGCAGAATATGCCAATGGAGGATATACGTATTGGACCGACTTTTTGTTCCAAGGTATGTTTGCTGCAACAGCAGCAACAATTGTTTCTGGAGCGGTTGCTGAACGGGTAAAGCTTGGCTCATTTATGGTTTTTACTATTATTTATGTAGGATTTGTATATCCAATAACAGGATCTTGGAAGTGGGGTCTAGGCTGGTTAGATGAACTTGGTTTTTACGACTTTGCAGGATCTACTTTAGTGCATTCTGTTGGCGGTTGGGCTGCATTAGTAGCAGTTTGGTTATTAGGTGCCAGAATAGGAAAATTCAATAAAGATGGTTCAATTGGAGTTATTCCTGGGCATAATATTCCATTAGCTACGGCAGGAGTGTTTATTTTATGGTTAGGATGGTTTGGTTTTAATGGAGGATCTGTACTTTCAGCAGACCCAGGTAAAACTTCAATGGTATTAGTAACAACTTGCTTGGCAGCTGCAACAGGAGGATTATCAGCTTTTTTAGTATCATTATTAAAATATAAGCAATATGATTTGTCAATGTTTTTAAATGGAATTCTTGGTGGTTTGGTAGGTATAACTGCTGGTGCGGATATTATGAGTGTAACGGATTCAATTGTAATCGGCGCTATAGCGGGTGTTTTAATTGTACTGGGAGTAGCCTTTCTTGATAAATTAAAACTAGATGACCCTGTGGGAGCCATAGCAGTACACTTAATATGTGGGATTTGGGGAACTTTAGCAGTTGGTATTTTTGGTGAAATGGCAGGTTGGAATCAATTAGGATACCAAGCAATTGGCGTGGTTTCTATTGGTGCATTCTGTGTAGTTTCAGCATACCTTATTATCAAAACGCTTAAAATTACTATTGGTATTAGAGTTTCTGAAATTGAAGAACAGGAAGGTTTGGATATCCATGAACATGGTATGGATGCCTATCCTGATTTTGGTTTAAATGAACATTAGTATGCTATTAAACAGAGAGTTAATTATTTAGATTAACTCAAATACAATTATTTACAAATGAAATTATCAAGTGAAATTTTACTTGACGGGATAATTAATATCTAATAATTATTTACAATTAAAATATTAAATTATGAAAGCAATTAAAAGAGCCGCATTATTATTTGTATTAAAGTGCTTAATTGAATTAAAAGAAGAGAAAGAAGAACTTGGTAATTTGGATACTCACTTTGATGATATTGATGATTATTTTTATTCCAGTTCTAATCGAAATTAATTAACTAATAAAATATATAAAAAATGAAAATAATAAATAAAACAGTATTAATATTGATAACAATTTTATCAATGACTACAATAATTGCACAAGAAAAATCGAAAGCGGAAATTGATTTAGGGGTTGATTTTGCTAGCAGATACGTATGGAGGGGTTTGGAATTTTCAGATTCTCCAGCAATTCAACCTTATGTAGAATTAAAATATGGGAACTTCACTTTAGGAGTTTGGGCGTCTTATGAAACGGGTGGACAAGTGGTTGGGCAAGAATTTGATGTTTATGTAAGTTACAAATTAGGGCCTATTTCAGTAGGTTTTATAGATTATACATTTCCAGTTGATGGTTTTTCTGATGGTCATTTTCAAATTAAAAACCATATTGGTGAGGCTATTTTTAGCTTCGACGGGCTTGATAAATTTCCCTTAACTGCTATGCTTGGAATGAATGTTTATAATGATGATACAAATTCGATTTATACAGAAGTTGGTTATCCTTTCAAGATTGGTGAAACAGCCTTAAATGTATTTATTGGTGCTGGAAATAAAATATATTCGATACATGGTAACTATGCTATAACCAATTTTGGTTTCACTGCAACAAAAGAAATTAAAATAACAGATTCTTTTAATTTGAACATGTCGGCATCAACCATTTTTAACCCAAATACAGAAGATGCCTATTTGGTGCTTGTAATTTCATTATAAAAAGGTTGAATTTTAAAATAACCTGTTCGGTTGTTACTGTTCAGGGTTTTTTTAATGATTTTTATAGGCTTTAACCCCAGCAGGAATTTCTATAGGAATATTATTTTCTGTCGGTGGAACAGGACAAGAGTAGGTTACATTATATGCACAATAAGGGTTGTAAGCCTTGTTGAAATCAATTATAATTGTTTTAGAACCAGTTTCCGGAATTTCTAAATCTAAGTATCTTCCACCCCCATAGCTTGTTGTTCCATTAGTGGTGTCACTAAAAGGTAGAAACAAATAGTTATTATATTCCATAGTAGTTATTAAATCCTGACTTTGATACAGGCTCAATGCTAATTTTTTACCATTTAATGTAAAATGTACAATTCCATATTTTTTATATAAATGTAATTCTTCAGTTGAAGTTTTCATTTCAAAAATGGGAGAATTTGGGGTCAATTCTAAAGTGGCTTCAATTTTATATGTTTCATCAATAGGGTAAAAATCTAATCCTTTAAATTTTTTTAAATCTTCTTTAATTAATGGCGACTTTTTAGCATCAGCAAACACAATGTTTAGTTGGTATTGAAATAATTTAATTTCTTCAGCATAGTTGTTTATTTTAGATGAACAACCGTTTAAAAAAGCAATCATAGTAAAAATTAAGAATATATTTTTCATTTTTTGAATTTAGGATTCAAAAATACAAAATCTTTGCATTTTGTAACCAAATTATTTTGGATTGAAATATTTTTGTAGATTTGACAAAAATTGAACCTAAGTTAATGTTTAATTATAACCCAAAAAGAGATGTGTATAAGTGGTTTATTAAAAACTGCTGAGGTTTTAATGTGTTATAATTATTCAATAATAAATAATATCAATTCATTTTAAACCTAGCTAACAGCTAGGTTTTTACTTTTATAGGATGCTAAAAAGGATATTTCGAAACTATCACGATTCATTTAAGGGGTTCTCAAAAGAAGTTTGGTGGTTAGCTTTAATTACGTTTATTAATAGAGCTGGAACTATGGTAATTCCCTTTTTGTCATTATACCTAACGGATAACTTAAGTTTAACGTTAGCTCAAGTTGGTTGGGTTATGACATGTTTTGGAATTGGTTCATTAATTGGATCCTGGTTAGGAGGAAAACTTACCGATAAAATTGGCTTTTATAAAGTCATGTTTTGGAGCCTATTATTAACTGGGTTTTTGTTTATCAGCTTACAATACATAACTACATTTTTTGGATTTGCCGTTGGCATATTTTTAACAATGTTGGTTGCTGACACTTTTAGACCAGCAATGTTTGTTTCATTAAAAGCATATAGCAAGCCTGAAAACCAAACAAGATCATTAACTTTAATAAGATTAGCTATTAATTTAGGTTTTTCATTTGGGCCTTTTCTAGGCGGAATTATTATAGCCACATTAAGTTATTCTGGTCTTTTTTGGGTTGATGGACTTACATGTTTAGCAGCCATAATACTAATGAGATTTGTGTTGAAACCAAAACAGTTTTCTGTAAAAAAGTCTAGTGAAGACACAGGTATTGAAGAAGTCATAATATCATTATATAAAGATAAACCTTATTGGATTTTTTTAGGTGCAGTTTTTTTAATGGGTTTTGTTTTTTTGCAATTATTTACCACAATGCCGCTTTATTATAGAGATATTCATAAGTTAACTGAAGTTGAAATTGGGTCAATTATGGCGATGAATGGATTTTTAATTTTTCTGTTTGAAATGCCCTTAATCCATTATATTGAAAAAAAATTAATTGACCGACTAAAAATTATATCCTGGAGTTTAGTGTTATTTTCGTTAAGTTATTTAGTTTTAAACATCACTAGTTGGGTTGGTATTTTAATTATAGGGATGTTATTAATAACACTTGGTGAGATGTTGGCTTTTCCATTCACAAATAATTTTGCAATGAATAGGGCTTCAAAAGGCAAAGAAGGACGCTACTTGGCACTATATACAATGGCATTTTCTTTGGCACATATTTTTAGCGCAAAAACTGGTATGGAGGTTATAGATAGATTTGGGTTTGCAGCTAATTGGTTTTTAATGGGAAGTTTAGGAGTTTTAGCAGTAATTCTCATGGTTTGGTTACAGAGAACATTGGCTAAGCAAAATTTTAAATAAAAAAAAGGCTGTCTGAAGTACAGAAAATCGTCATTATGAATTTAATTCAGAATCTCATCACACTGATTATCAATTATTATGCGAACCTAAAACAAGCCTGCCTGCGGTAGGCAGGTTCAGGTTGACGAAAATTTCACTTTTCAGACAGCCTATTTAAACATAATGCATTAAAATATTAATTTACTTGTTTTTCGAAAAAGTTAATATCACTTCTTTAACTTTTTTGCTGTCTTCTTCAGCATTTACCTGCATGTTTTTATAAATAATTTTTCTGTTTTTATCTAAAACAAAAGTCCATCTAGGCGTTGTTATTCCACGGACCAATAAAAAATTTTCACCATCAATTTCACGAGAAATGGAACCGCCTTCAGAAGTTGTAACACCAAAAGTTTTTGAAATGACACCTTCCTTATCAGAAAGCAATGGGAAATTTAATTGATAGGATTCTTTAAAGTGTTTTAAATTTGAAACTTCATCTCCGCTAACACCGATAACTGTAACTCCCATTTTATCAAAAGACGCTTTGTCATCTCGGTATGCACATGCTTGTTTTGTGCATCCGCCGGTCATAGCAGCAGGGTAAAAATAAACTACTAAAAAATCAGTATTTATGTTGTTTGAATTCCATTTATTTCCTTGATCATCAATTCCGGAAAATTCAGAAATTTTATCTCCGATTTTTAATTCATTTGTGTTTTGAGAAAAACTTGAAAATGTCATGGTTAAAACGGTTATAAAAGTTAGTAGGCTTTTCATTTTTTTAGTTTTGAATAATAGATTTTATAATTTGATTGAATTAAGTACTATACCACACTATCAATCAATACATTTAATATTTCAATAGCAGCTTTAGAAATTTTTGTTCCAGGGCCATAAACGCCAACTACACCAGCATCAAATAAAAATTGATAATCTTGTGCTGGTATTACACCACCTGCAATAACCATAATATCTTCACGTCCGTATGCTTTTAATTCAGCAATAACTTGAGGTACCAATGTTTTATGTCCTGCGGCTAATGATGATATTCCAAGGATATGAACATCATTTTCAATAGCTTGTTTCACAGCTTCTTTTGGTGATTGAAATAAAGGACCAATATCAACGTCAAAACCTAAATCAGCATAACCAGTTGATACCACTTTTGCACCACGGTCATGACCGTCTTGTCCTAATTTGGCAATCATAATTCTTGGGCGTCTTCCTTCTAATTCAGCAAATTTATTTGCTAATTCTTTTGCTTTTTGAAATTCGGTATCGTTTTTAATTTCTTTACTGTACACGCCAGAAATTGATTTAATAGTTGCTTTATATCTTCCAAACACAGTTTCTAATGCATCTGAAATTTCACCTAAAGTAGCTCTTTTTTCTGCTGCTTCAATAGCCAAATCTAATAAATTTCCTTCACCTGATTTTGCACAAGTTGTTAAATTTTGTAATGCTTTGTCAACTACTTTGGTATTTCTTGTTGCTTTTAGTTTTTTTAATCGAGTAATTTGAGATTCTCTAACGGCATCATTATCAACTTCTAAAATTTGTAGAGGGTCTTCTTGTTCTAAACGGTATTTATTTACACCAACAATAGTGTCTTGACTGCTGTCAATTCTTGCTTGTTTTTTAGCTGAAGCCTCTTCAATACGCATTTTAGGAATTCCCAGTTCAATGGCTTTCGTCATTCCGCCCAATTCTTCGACTTCTTGTAACAACTCCCAAGCTTTATTTACCATTTCTTCAGTTCGTTTTTCAACAAAAGTAGAACCTGCCCAAGGATCAACGGTTTTGGTAATATTTGTTTCTTCTTGAATATAAATTTGCGTATTTCTTGCAATACGAGCAGAAAAATCTGTTGGTAAAGCAATAGCTTCATCTAAAGCGTTGGTATGTAAACTTTGAGTTCCACCTAATGCAGCGGCCATAGCTTCTATCGCTGTTCGTGCCACGTTATTAAATGGATCTTGCTCTGTTAAACTCCAACCACTTGTTTGACAATGCGTACGCAAAATTAATGATTTTTGATTTTTTGGGTTGAATTGTTTTACCATTCTTGCCCATAGCATACGTGCAGCTCGCAATTTTGCAATTTCACTGAAATGATCCATTCCAATTGCCCAGAAAAATGATAAGCGTGGCGCAAAAGAATCGATATCCATACCACTTGCAATTCCTGTTTTTATATACTCCAATCCATCAGCCAAGGTATAAGCCAATTCAATTTCTGGAGTTGCACCAGCTTCTTGCATATGATAACCCGAAATAGAAATGGAATTAAACTTTGGCATATTTTTGCTTGTATAGGCAAAAATATCAGCAATAATTTTCATTGAAGGAGTAGGTGGGTAAATGTAAGTATTACGCACCATAAACTCTTTTAAAATATCATTCTGAATGGTTCCATTTAATAAACTTTTGTCAACACCTTGTTCTTTTGCGGCAACAATATAGAAAGCTAAAATGGGTAAAACTGCCCCATTCATAGTCATTGAAACCGACATTTTGTCTAATGGAATTTGGTCGAATAATACTTTCATATCTTCAACAGAATCTATTGCAACACCAGCTTTACCAACATCGCCTTGAACGCGTTCGTGATCGGAATCATATCCTCTGTGTGTGGCTAAATCGAAGGCAACAGATAAACCTTTTTGACCCGCTGCTAAATTTCTTCTATAAAAAGCATTGCTCTCTTCAGCAGTTGAAAATCCTGCATATTGACGAACAGTCCATGGTTGAATTACATACATTGTTGAGTAAGGTCCTCTTAAATATGGAGCAGTACCTGCAATAAAATTTTCGTGTTCAAAATAAGTATCTTTCTTATTCTGACTTTCTATGGCTAATTGTGAAAAATCTTTACGCTTCATTTTTCAGTCTTTTTTGTTCCAATTCTTCGGCTAAACGTTTAGGAGTAACAGGAATAATTAAAGTTTTTTTAGGTTTCTTTACTGAAAAAGGACTCACTTGAATATCGTTTTTCATTTTGTCCTTTTCATTAGGATATTTATTAGTTCCCAATAAAATTAACTCTCCAGCGTTAAACTGAGCTTGTTCCTTCTGAGCGTTTTCCTTAATTTTTCGTTGAATAGTGCCTTCTTTTAGCTGTTGTAAAAGCCCTCCGCTTTTTTCAATTTCTTTAAAAACGGTTAATGCTTTTTCTGCAATTTGTTTGGTTATAGTCTCAATATAATAAGAATCATTTGCAATATATTGTCCGTTTTTAAAATAACTTTCTTCTTTTAAAACTAACAATTGGTTTCTGGAAATTCTATCACCAAATTCGTTTGAATTATGAAAAAGGGTATCATAAGCAGCATTTGAAATTGTAGTTGCCCCACCTAAAATAGCACTCATGCTTTCGGTAGTTGTGCGTAACATATTTACATTATAATCATAAATAGTTTTGTTTCTTAAACTCGGCTCAGCAAAAATGGTTGCTATTGCATTTGTATTGTATTTAGAAAGTATTAAATTGTATAAATAACGAAATGCCCTTATTTTAGCAATTTCGAAGAAATAATTGCCTCCTACTGAAAAATTAAATTGAATTTTGTTAGCAATACTTCCGCCAAATCTTGTTAAATAGTCATTTGCATGTGCCAATGCATAAGCAACTTGTTGCACCGTATTTGCACCTGCATTTTGGTAAATGTCAGCATTTACACTAATTATAAAAGATGAAGAATTATTTAGAAGTATATTTTCTGCCACTTTAAAATCATCATTTAAAGATGCATACCAATTTCCATTTCTTGCTAAATTTCCAATGATATCAATATTGTAAAAAACGCTTTCATCTTTAAGAAAACTGTTAAGTTCATTTATAAATTCTTCTGATAAAAATTCAAATTGAAAATGAAATTCGATATTTTTATTCAGTAAATCTTTAAATAATATTTTAAAAACGAATGGTTTTGAAGCTATAAACTTTAAAGAATTGGCGCCTTTTTTTATGATGTCAGTAGCAATTAAATTGGCTTCTTCTTCGGAAGAAATTGTAATTTTTTGACAGATTTTGAAATCTTCTTTTGGAGTTGGAATGATTAACTTTTCGAAATCATCTAAATGATAAAAAGGTTTAATGGTAATTCCTTCGTTTGTTTTTGTAAGAAGGGTTTCGTTATAGTCGGCTCCTTTTAAATCAAATTGAATTTTTTGTTTCCATTCGGCGGCTGAACTAGGCTCAAATTCTTGGGTTATAAAGTTACTCATGTTTATTTCTTATTATTAAAATGTTGAAATATAGAGAATATTAAAAAGTAACCAAGTTAGTTTTACTTCTTACTTACTGTATCATATTCAATCAAATAAATTTCTTCATTTTCTTTTTTCATTTTATATTCTTCTCTGGCAAATTTTTCTAACTCTTCTTTTTCATCTAACTTTTTAATTAATTCTTTATCACTATTAATTTCAGAATTAAAATACTCTTTTTCGCTTTCAAGTTTATCAATTTCTTTGTTAAACTCTCTATGGTTTAAATAAGAATTTTCATCAAAAAAGAACATCCAAACGATAAAAAAGGCAATAATAATCACATATCTATTTGTAATAAATTTAACTAACGGCTTATTTTTTAACTGTTTTAAGGTCATAAAATTATAGTTTGTTACTAATTACCGTTCTAACGATATCAATTGCAACAGTATTATACCGATCATTCGGAATAATAATATCAGCGTAATTTTTGGTAGGCTCTATAAATTGTAAATGCATCGGTTTTAACGTGTTCTTATAACGAGTTATAACTTCATTTACATCTCGCCCCCGTTCTTCAATATCGCGTCTTAAACGTCTTATCAATCGTTCATCTGTATCAGCATGTACAAATATTTTTATATCAAATAAATCTCTTAATTCTTTATTATTAAAAATTAAAATTCCTTCAACGATTACCACTTTTCTTGGGTGTGTAATTAAAGTGTCCACAGTTCTGTTATGTGTAACAAACGAATATACGGGTTGGTTTATAATTTCGCCTTTTTTTAATTGATTTAAATGTGCGACTAACAGGTCAAAATCAATAGCTTTTGGGTGGTCGAAATTTATTTTTGTCCGCTCTTCGTAAGATAAGTTAATGGTTTCATTATAATATGAATCTTGTGAAATTACACAAACTTCATCTACAGGTAATTCATGTATGATTTGATTTACAACAGTGGTTTTTCCACTACCAGTTCCTCCTGCAATTCCTATAATGAGCATAGTTGTACTATTATTTTGTATTTCTACAAATTTAAAAAATAAAAGAAGTAAAACCTGATTTCTTTTATTTTTTAAAGGATATTATTGATTTTTGAAGATTTCACTTTTTAAATTATAACAAAAAAAAAGCCTTTCCATTTTGAAAAGACTTTTTTGAGCCGATAGAGGGACTTCCTTCGACTGCGCTCAGGATAAACTTCTCGTCCCATAAATAAACAATTCAAATTAATTCAAAATAACTGACTTAACTTTCTTGTTTCTAAGAGCCGATAGAGGGACTCGAACCCACGACCTGCTGATTACAAATCAGCTGCTCTAGCCAGCTGAGCTACATCGGCAATTTAGTGATGCAAATTAAATTACTTTTTAAATAATACGCAACTATTTTTTCTTCTTTTTTTCTAAATTATTTATTTTAATTAAATCGGTAATTTAGTGCTGTAACCATAATTATTTTTAATAAAAAATAAAAATTTCAACAGTATTCAAATAAAAAAACTATTTTTATTTTAAGATGTTACTTTCAAAAGAAAATTGTGTCTTAAATAATTGGATCATAAATTAATAATTATCAAAATGAAAAAAATAGTAATTCTTATTGTTATAGTGTTGTTTACGTTTTCAGTAAATGCTCAAAAAAAGCCAAAAATAAAAGGGAATAAAATTGTTGCAGATTTTTATAACAATCTAGAAGACTTTAGTGCAATTGAAGTTGGGGATAATTTAAAGGTAAACATTTCTCAAACTGTGAATAATGGATATCATTTAAGAACAGATGAGAATTTAGTTGATGTTGTTAAATTTGACATTGTTAATGGCGTTCTAACAATATATACTACACATAATATTACGAGAAGTAAAGAATTAGAAATTAATTTAACCTTTAAAGAAATTAGTAGTATTACTTTAAAAGATGATGCTAAATTAAGTTCAATAAATAAACTTATGTTTACAGATTTTTCATTTTTTGCTTTTGATAATACTTCTTACGAATTAGATTTAAAAGTTGATGATGCAATATTCAATCTTTCAAAAAGTACTTCAGGAAAAATTCAATTAAATGGAAATAAAGCAATCATGAATTTTAAAGAAAATGCTTTTTTGAAGGGTGATGTAGCGATGGATGAATTAGAAATTAATATGAATGATAGAACAGATATTAATTTATCTGGAGATGTAAATAATTTAAAAATTAAATCAACAGGTTCAGCTACCTTAAAAGGGAAAGATTTAAAAGCTTCATATACAGAATTAAATTCTTCAAATTCTTCAAATATTTATGTTTATACCAGTAAAGAACTTAAAATTTATGCGAAAGATAAGAGTTCAATTTATGTTTATGGTAAACCTGAAATAATTGTGGATGGTTTAAATGATAAATCACAAATTGTTAAAAAATAAGTTTCGTATTTTAAATTAAATTAAGAATTTAAAAAGATGCTTTAAATGGAAAGCATCTTTTTTTTGAAAGTTTAAGAAATGTGACTTAACTTTATAAAAAGTGTCTAAAATAATATTAATATAAAATTATGGATACGAAAGAGCCAATTCAAATAAAGAAATTTGGGACAATGGCAGGTGTTTTTACACCAACTTTTCTAACAGTTTTAGGGGTCATTATGTTTTTGCGACTTCCTTGGGTTGTAGGAAATGCAGGAATTGTTGGTTCTTTATTAATAATAGTTGTTGCAGTTGCAATTACTATAACAACAGCATTATCTTTATCAAGTATTACTACAAATATTAGAATTGGCTCTGGTGGTGCATTTAGTTTAATTTCTCAATCTCTTGGATTGGAAATTGGAGGCGCAATTGGTATTCCTTTTTTCTTTTCGCAAGCTATTGCTGTTGCCATGTACATTTTTGGTTTTAGGGAAGGGTTACAATCTTTATTAATAAATTTTAATCCGCTTATATTAGACATATTAGTTTTTGGATTGGTGATGCTTATTGCTTTTATAAGCACCAGTTTTGCATTTAAAATTCAATATGTAATTATGGCAATAATAATATTGTCAATTGTTTCTATTGTGGGAGGATTATTTATTAATGAACCTAACTTAGATTTTAATTGGTTTGGAGATTATCCCGGATCTAAAGAAAATAGTTTTAGTGGTTCTTCCTTTTGGCTTGTATTTGCAGTATTTTTTCCAGCAGTTACGGGTGTAATGGCAGGTGCAAATATGTCAGGTGATCTAAAAAACCCAAGAAGTAGTATACCAGTTGGAACGTTAAGTGCCGTTATAATTACTACAGTTATTTACATGGGTTTGGTAGTTGTAGCCGCATTAATTGCAACACCAAAAGAATTGGTTGAAAATTATAATGTATTTATAGATAAAGCCTATTTTGCACCTATTGTTTTGGCTGGATTGTTGGGAGCTACCTTATCTTCTGCATTGGGTTCTTTTGTAGGTGCACCAAGAATTTTATTGGCTTTAGGTGAAAAAAGAATTTTACCAAAAAGTGAGTTTCTTTCAAAAACAAATAAAAAAGGGGAGCCTTTCAATGCAATGATTATAACTGCGGTTATTGTGCTAATTGGACTTTCTTTAAGAGATTTAAATACCATTGCGCCATTAATTACTATGTTTTTTATGATTACCTATGCCATGGTAAATGTAGTAGCTTTGATTGAGCAATCTTTATCACTTCCAAGTTTTAGACCAACGTTAAAAATCCCAATATATATACCATTAATTGGTGCTTTTGGCTCCATTACAGTAATGTTTATAATAAATGCAGTGGTAGCAATGGCATCACTTGTTTTAATTGTATTATTCTATGTGTATTTAGTGAAGAAAAAACTAAAATCAGAAGCAGGTGATTCTCGTAGTGGTTTATTCACGGCATTGGCAGAGTGGGCAACTAAAAAAACAACTGAATTAAGTCCAACGCGTGAGGTGAGATCTTGGAGACCAGATCTATTAGTTCCGGTAACAAGGCCTCGAGAAATAAGAAGTTCTTTTAAACTTATTGAAAGTATTGTAGCACCCAAAGGTTCTGTAAAATTTTTAGCTTTAAAAAATTTGGATAAAGACATTCAAGATAAAATGAATACATTTTTGCCTGAAGTTAGTCATCGATTAAAAAAACAAAATATTTCTAATAGTTATACTTTCGTTGGTGGAAATGATTTTGCAGAAACGATAAAAATTAGTATGCAATCATTAAAAGCAGCCTTTTTTAAACCTAATACTGTATTTATTCCTGTTAGCGCGAGTGACAATCTTTATGAGTCTTACCAAAAAATTATTGATGTTGCTGAACAAAATGATTATGCAGTAATGCTTTATGTTCCTTTTGAAAATGTTGGGTTATCTTTAGAAAAAGATATTACACTTTGGCTAAAAGATTTTTCAGAAGATTGGAAAAATAGCTTCAATATTAAAAATAATGATTTTGCAATACTTACGTCATTGTTATTACAAAAAAATTGGAACGGAAACATTACCGTAAAGGTTGCATTAGACGCTATAGCAATTAAAAAAGAAGAAGATATTATTTTATTGAATGATTTAGTGCGTTTTCCGGTTTCTACAAAACTGTTGTCATATTTGCCAGAGTCAGAATTAGAGATGATAAAGAAAAATGAAACAGATCTTAATATTTTCCCTTTACCAAAAGATAAAACGATTCAAGATTTGATAGAGTTGGTATACACCACAAGAACATCTGCATTATTTTGCTTAGACAGCAGCAGTGAAAATGCATTGGTGTAAATTATTAAAAAATAGAAATATGAAATTCAAAACCTTTGTAGCTGTTTTATTTGTTGTTGTTATTATTGTTTTTTCATTACAAAACGCAGAAATAACAGACATTAAATTTCTTTTTTGGAAAATTTCATTTTCTAGGGTCATCGTAATTTTGGGAAGTTTTTTTATTGGTATTTTAGTAGGAGTACTAATAACAGTAAAAAAAAGATATACTAAAAAATTATAAGGCTCAATTGAGGCTATTTCGGATTTATCCGTTTTTGAAAAAAGTTACATTCTTAACTAAATTAATTTTAAAACCATCTACATTTTGAGGACAGTTTTTTTTATTTCAGGTATCTTAAAAAATATGAATTAAAATTGATTTATTATAATGTTAGGTACGACTTTTGTAGCTTTACCAATACTATTAAATTAAAATTTTAAAATCTTTATAAAAATAATGAAAACAAAAAAAATAATTAAAATAATAGCGGTAGTTATTATACTTTTTTTAGGAGTTCTTATAGCAGCTCCTTACTTTTTTAAGGATAAAATTAAAGAACTAGTTATTAATAGTATTAATGAAAATTTGAATGCAAAAGTAGCTATTGATGATGTTGATTTAAGTCTATTTGCCAGTTTCCCTCAAGCATCATTAATATTAAACAATCTTTCAGTTGTTAACAATGCTCCATTTGAAAATGACACGTTGGCTTTTGTTAAAGAATTAGGATTAGATATGCCTATAAGAGAATTATTTAAGGGAAAAGATGAATCAATTAGTATTACTGCAATTTATATTGACGAAGCCCTTTTAAATCTTAAAACAAATAAAAATGGCGTTGCTAATTATGATATTACAAAACCTGATGAAAACTCAAATAGCGATGATAGTGCTTTTACTTTCACTTTAAAAGAGTATGAAATTTTAAATAGTAAAATTACTTATATAGATGAATCCTCTAATATGAGAATGGTTTTAAATGACTTCAATCATGTTGGTTCTGGTGACTTATCAGCCATTCAATCTAAATTAGACACAAAATCATCTGCTAATTTATCTTTTGAATATGGGGGCTCAAAATATTTAGAAAAAAGTGAACTTTTATTGGATGCATTAATTGGTATAGATTTAAAAACCAACACCTATTCATTTCTCAAAAATAGTGCAAATATTAACGGACTTCCTTTAACTTTTGAAGGAAATGTGGTTTTATTCGACAATGAGCAACAAGTAGACATCAGTTTTAAAACACCTACTTCTTCATTTAAAAACTTTTTAGCAGTAATGCCAAAAGAATATTCTAAAAATTTGGATGGTGTTAAAACGGAAGGTGATTTTACAGTAGTTGGAAATATTAAAGGAGCTAATAATGATTTTAGAATACCAAACTTCAACATTGATATTGCTTCTAATAATGCATCTTTTAGGTATCCAAACCTTCCAAAAGGTATTGATGATATTACCATTAAAGCTATCATAAAAAATGAAACAGGCTTAACAAAAGATACTTATGTGAATTTAGATGCATTTAATTTTAGAATTGATCAAGATGTATTTAAATCGAGTGCAACCATTGCAAACTTAACAACAAACCCGGCTGTGAATGCAAAATTGAATGGCACCATTAATCTTGTAAATATATCAAGAGCTTATCCTGTAAAATTTGAAGAAAAATTATCAGGACTTTTAAAGTTAGATCTCACATCAGTTTTTGATATGGAAGCGGTAGAAAAAAGTAATTATGCCAGAATTAAAAACAATGGAAATTTAACGTTGAGCAATTTTATTTATGAATCAGAAGAATTTGCAAATCCATTCAATATTTCAATGGCTTCTGTAAATTTTACACCACAGGTTATCACCTTAAAACAATTTAATGCAACTACTGGTAAAACAGATTTAAGTGCTACAGGAACTTTAAATGATGTCATAGGTTTTGTAATTTCTGACAAAGAATTAAAAGGGAATTTCAATTTGATATCAAACACATTTTCTGTGAATGATTTTATGGGAGAAGTGAAGGTTGAAAAAGATCAAACAACTGAAAAAAAGACTGCAATAAAAATTCCTTCGTTTTTAGATTGTACAATTACTGCGGAAGCAAAAACAGTATTGTATGATAATTTAACTTTGAAAAACATGAAAGGTAAAATGTTTATCAAAGACGAAAAAGTTACTCTTGAGAATGTAAGTTCGTCACTTTTCGGAGGGAACATTGCTTTAAACGGAACTGTTTCAACAAAAGAAGTAAAACCAGCATTTTCTATGGATATTGGTATGAATACATTTGATATTTCGGAATCTTTCAACGGATTGGATTTATTGAAATCCTTAGCCCCAATTGCCAATATTGTTCAAGGAAAATTAAATACTAATTTAAAATTCTCTGGAAACTTGAATGATGAGTTTACGCCAGACTTAAATAGTATTTCAGGTGATGCTTTAGCCCAAATTCTTGCTCAAACTATTGATCCTAAAAATTCACCATTATTAAATACCCTTGCAAGTCAGTTGAAATTTATTGATTTGGATAAGTTAGATTTAAAAGATATTAAAACGATTCTTTCTTTTGAAAATGGCAAAGTAAATGTAAAACCATTCACCATAAAATATAAAGATATTGATGTGAATATTAGTGGAAACCATGGGTTTGATAAAACAATTGATTACAAAGTTACTTTTATAGTTCCAGGTAAATATTTAGGGAATGAAGTTATAGGTTTAATGGCAAAAATGAGTAGTGAAGACGCTTCAAAAATTAAAATACCAATTACTGCTGATATTTCAGGAAGTTTTAGCAAACCAACTGTAACTACTAATTATAAAAGTACAGTAAGTAATTTGGCTACACAATTAGTAGATTTTAATAAGTTGAAAGGAAAAGGGAATGAGATTCTTTCGGGCTTATTGAAAATTCCAACCAATGAGCCAGATAGCACGAAAACTGTAACTCCAAATACAGATTTAACGAAGCCAAAAGAAGCCGTTAATAATTTAGTAAAGGATAAATTAAATAGTTTATTTGGTCCTAAAAAGAAAAAGAAAGATACTGTAAATTAAGAGATTCTTTTTTAAAATAATACTGTTTAAAAATAGTGTCATTGCGAATTTTACTTTTTCAAGTAAAATTCGCAATCTGACTATCAATAAGAAGATTGCCACAGTCGTACCTCCTTCACAATGACATAAACAATTGATATTCAGATATTATTTATTCTTACTTGTATCGAACACACGTTATTTAATAGATTTTGAGGTCAATGTGTTTACAAACAATATGTTGCCAATTTTGTCGTAACCTTCAAATAATTCAATACTGTTTTCAGATTTTATCATTCCTTCATGAAAACCAATTAAAGTTAAATCTGCATCTGATGAGTACTCGTTAATTAAGTCTAATCTACTTTTATTTTCGTCAATAGGTAATACTCTAATGTTATTTGCTGAAATTGGTAAACGGCCAGAAGAAGTTAATTCAATTAAATTTTGTTCTTCTTGTGCGATATTTTCTTTAGCAAAAGTTGCAAATATTTTAATTTGCCCTTTTTTCCAATCAGGATGGCCTAAAATAATATAGGATAACAGAATCATTAAATTCGCATTTTCATAATCTACTTTACGTATCCAAATATGAATGTCTTTTTTATAACCAAATCCTTTATCGGAAGAGGCTAAAATACATAAATCATATTGTGCGCTTTTTAAAACACTAAAATTATCAATGATGGTTGTTAACCATTCCGTTTCTCCTTTTTTATATTCAAAAAGCATCATATTATTTGGCTGACCAGAAATGCCTGGTTGCTGAATTGCTTGAATAATTGCGGCAGTATTTGAAGGTGAAATTAATGTTTCAATAAAAACATTATTTTTGCTTGATGCTGCCGTTTGAATTAATTTTTCAAGTTTTGCATCCGCATTTTTTTTAGTTTCTTTTGAAAAGTAGCCTTTTTCAAAATGGATATAGGTTCCAAAACCATATCTATATGATATCCATTTCATCATTTCCATAGCTCCAAATCGTTCAAAACTATCTTTTGAGAGGCATAATACGGCAGGTCTCCAAGCTTCTTCAGTTTTTTCTTTTTCAGTTTTTTGAAGAAATACTTGCATTGTTCTACTAAACTGGTGAATAACACCTTGAAAAATTGTTGCCATACCTTTTTTATTATCATTTTTTAATGTGATATAAAAATATAAAATAACCATTAATGCAATTGCTGAAAGGGCATAAGGCGTATTAATTTTAAACATTAAATAAATGCTCATAATAGCTCCTAACAGCGATAAATACCATTTAGATTTAAAAGAAGGTCGGTATGATGGGTCTGCAGCAAAATGTTGCATAAATGAAATTAAGCAAAGCGACCCATAAGTAACCATAAAAAACATGGAAATGATTTCTGCCACGGCATTAACATCTCCCATTAATACAAAAATTAATGCAATTGCACTGGTTAATATAGTAGCATTTCTTGGTTCATTATTTTTTTCAGTGCCCTTAGCAACAAATTTATTAATAAATTTATTTGGAAACACCTCGTCACCACCAATGGCTTGGAGCGTTCTTGGTGCAACCATAAAAGAACCAAGGGCAGAAGATATGGTAGCAGCTGCTAATCCAATAGGAATGATTGGTCCCCAAAGAGCAATTTTACTCATTATTAATTGATCGTTTATTAAATCACTTGAGCTGGCGGAAGATGTTAGCTTTAAAGCAATAAAAACATATATAATCATACCTACAATGGTAGCAGCAAGTGTTCCTAAGGGAATAGATTTTTTTGGATCACGTAAATCGCCTGATAAACCAACACCAGCAGTTATTCCTGTAAATGCTGGAAAAATGATGGCGAAAACAAAAAAGAAACCTTTTTCTGATGTAACATTATTAAATAATTGAGAACTATCAAAAACTTCTCTAAAAGGTGTTGAACCTGCAAAGAAAAGGATTAAAGAAACTGCCAAAATTGCCACAACTACATACAATGCTTTCATTCCTAAATCAGCACCTTTGGTAACCATTAACCAAATTAAGAGCAATAAGGCAGGAATACTAAATAATCTATTATCATAAAGTTCATACCCAAATTCTAATGCAACCCATGGTTTTATGGCTTCAAAAGCTTCTGCAAATGCGATTACATAAAAAGCAACACTAATTGCCTGTGACAGATATAAAGTTATACCTATTGCTGCACCTATATTTAATCCAAAAGATCTAGAGATTATAAAATATTCACCACCACCTTCAACTTTTTGGTTGGTGGCAATTTCTGCCAATGCCATTGCTGTTGGAATAGTAACCATATGCCCAATGATTATAATTAATAAGGCTCCCATGAAACCAACAGAACCAACTGCAAAACCAAAACGCAAAAACATGACGGCTCCTAATATTGTTGAGATAGCAGTTAAAAAAACAGGTAATGTACCAAAGTTTGCTTTGGATGAAACTAGCGTTTTGTTCATAACGAAAATGAATATAAAATAATAGGATTAAGTTTTTTAGTTCTTACAAAGTAAGAAAAAAAATCATTCAAAAATAGGTTTTTTAATATTTAATATGAATGAATTTCTATTAATTTATTTCTACTTATTCGTTATAAGTATGGGGATAGGAATTTATTGGATTAATTTTTTTTGTACTTTTTTTTCTAAGATATTATCTATAATTGCAAAAATTTGCTTTTTAAGCTCTCTATTTTTTTTAAAATAACCTGCAACTTCTTTTTCCAATTTTTTATGTTTTTCTAAATAATTTAGATTACTAGTAACATTATTTTTTTCAATTAATTCAGCTAATACTTTTCTTTGTTCTACAATTAAAATTTTAAGTGTTTTTACAATATTTTTTTCTTCTGAAATACGGGTTATTAATTCTTTCATTTTTAATAAGAAACCACCATCTAAACATTCAATATAATATTGACCTATTAAATGATTAAAAAACCGAATTTCATCATTTATAAAATCAATTTCCGATAGCCAAAGTCTGGAATCATCTTGTAATTCTTCAATACTTTTTATTCTACCATACCAATCTTTTTTAATTTTAGGTTTCATTTTGTGAAAGTTTTAGATTGTTTTAATAAATTTTAAATTCATTTTAACAGTAGCTTAATTAATAAGACCACTTATATATTCATAAATTCTGCTTTTTAGATGTGTATAATTTTTTTTAAAATTAAAAACTTCTTCTGCCAATTTTTCTTCATCAATTAAATTTAAATTACTAAGTGCTAATTCATTGTTCTCTATTTTGTTATTTAACGAGACGGCATTAAAATTTAATTTATTGATAATATCATTTCTGTCTTTTTCAAAACCATCAAGCTCAAGGATAAACAATTGAATGTTCTCAAATAAATTTGGAATTTTAGTTTTAAAAGGATAGGATTTAAAAAGTAGTTTTATAAAAGCTAATTCGATTTGAAAGAATTGAAATTCAGTAATCCATAACTTAGAATTATATAGTAATTCATGAATATTTCTGTCAAAATCAAATGTTCTATATGTCACTTCATTTTTCATTTGGTATCTAATTAAGATTATACCAATTTATTTGTTTTTAACTACTAGTGAAATGATATATATCAAGCAAAAAAACCAAAGACTTATATGATTTTAGAATCTTTATTTTTTTGGATCACTTATGTGTAATAGAAAATTGAGCAATATCATTTTATACTATTTTAACAAATGATAGCTTTATATAGTTATTGTTAAACATACGATTATGAAAAATTTACTATTTATTATTATTTGTATTGTCAATTTTGCATTAGGAAATGCACAAATTATGAATGACATTGATGAGGTTTATAGATTAAACGACGATTTATTAGCCATTAAAAAAGACAATCAATGGGCTTTTATAAATATGAAGGGTGAGAAAGTAATTGACTATAGAAAGGATTTAGTTTTAACTGAAAAAACGAATTCTTTTAACCACACAGATGTTTATCCAGTATTTAATGACGGTAGGTGTTTAATCAGAAAATTAATTTCAGGCACTTTTTATTATGGGTATATAAATGAAAAAGGTGAGGAAATAATTAAACCCCAATTTTTAAATGCAACTAATTTTTTAAATGGTTTTGCAATTGTTGTGGTACTTTCAAAAGATTCAATAGGTTTTAATGAAGTTCTAAAAAAGGCGATAACATCTAATAATATTGAAGAGTATTTAATTGATACTTCTGGTGAAAAGATAAAATATTTATACAATCCAAGAAACTATACTCCAATAGTATATAAAAACAAGATACCCCCAATTGAATCAAAATTTGTTGCACCTGGTTTGGTTGCGGTAAAAACAAAAAACCAAAAATGGAATTTACATGGATTTTAACCTAAAAAGACAAAAGTAATGGGACTAAATTTCAATCAATTTGCAAAAGAAGGCAATTCATTTCTAAAAGAGTATACAGCAAAATTAAATTTGGCTGATGACACAGATAAAGGGGGGAGAATATTGACTTCAATTCTACATGGTTTACGAGAAGTAATTACAATTGAAGAATCTTTACAACTAATTTCTCAATTTCCAATGTTTTTAAAAGCGGTGTATGTGAACAGATGGACAACACGTAATAAGAAAAAAGTTAAAAATATGACCGAATTTATTGATTTAATCAGAGAATTGGATGGAGTTACTTCAATACACGATTTTGGATCTGACGAAGATGCAGAAAATTATATTAAATCAACATTTATGGTGTTGCGTAAATACATTTCTTTGGGTGAATTAGAAGATATTAGAACAGTACTTCCAAAAGATTTAAAGAATATGGTATATCAAAATGTGATGTTTTAAACTTTAAAATTTAGAAAAATGAAAATTACTGAAGTTTCTTCTAGTGGTTTAAAGTGCATCAATAACTTTTTTTAGTTTATCTCCAATTTCTAAAGCAATTGGGACTAAAGATTCATTTACAATCGCTTGCATAGAAACTATTGGGTTAACAGCTGAAACTTCTATAATTCCTGTTTCTTTTTCCTGAACAATAACATTGCAGGGAAGCATAGTTCCAATTTTATCTTCTGCTTTTAATGCTTTGTAGGCAAAAGGGGCGTTGCAAGCTCCCAGGATTTTATAATTATAAAAATCTACATCCAATTTTTTCTTTAGTGTAGTTTTTAAATCTATTTCAGTTAAAATACCAAAACCTTCTTTTTGAAGTTCTTCGGTTATTTTTGCAATTGCCTGTTGAAATGTAATATTGTTTAATATGGTAGAATAGTAATAGTTCATTTTATAGTTTTTTAATAGGATACTATATTTTTAAATAGAAACAGGAAGCCGAAACTTCCTGTTTCCTGAAGAGATTAATTTCACAATCTAACGTCGCGTTAATTTTGAAGTACATTTTAATGCTAAAGCGCACCCAAAAATTCACTAATCCAGACCCTATTTTTAAGCTCTCCATTTCAGCCGACATTATCTTGCAATAATGAAGACCTATTTTTGAAAAACAGGAAGCCGAAACTTCCTGTTTTGTAAAGAGGCTAAGATTTTCTGTAAATTCAACTAATTTCTTACGTCATTTTTTTCTAAAAACAAAACTAAAATTAGCTCATTCAAACAACATCTTAAACTCTTTATAAAGTTTAAAAGAGTATCAACTAAACACCTTAATCATTTTATGAGAAACAGAGAGCCGAAACTCCCTGTTTCCTTTTGAAGGGGTTATTGTAACTTCGTGATATTGAAATAATTTTTTTACAATTTTTATTGCTAAAAACTAGCGTAAAATTAAATCATCAAAAAGTATCTAAACCACTTCAATAAAATCTATCTTGTTTTTCAACAGAACAGACTAATTTTTTATAGGTGTTTTAATATCTATGAATTCAATGAACTTAAATCTGAATTGTAAATTTATATATTTATTCATGTTTTTTAAATGATATTCCTCAATTTATAAAATGATTGTTATCACTTATTTTTTAATGTTCATTTTTCTTTTCTAAACCTTGAAATAGCTGTTTCAAAATATTTTCATCCATATTTACGGCTATTTTAATATTTGATTCTTTCAATTGTTTTTAAAAGAGTATTAGAATTTCTAATATATTACAATACCATATCCCTTATTTAACAAGAAAATTCCTATGAGAAAAAGTAGCATATATAGCAGTTGAACAAATTTAATATTCAAATAATCTAAGTATACAATTGTTCTTTTGGGGAAAATAAATAGAGACAAACCTATAAAAAGGGTAATCCATCCTATAGATGTTATAATTAATCTATAATCTGCTTCCCAAAAATTATGGAGTAAAATATTAAGCAAACCTATAATTATTGCTATAAAAGAAGCAAGTATAACAAATTTTTGATCTTCTAAATCTTTAATTATTTGAATTATTCTTTTTGGGTTTAAACTTAATATGAGAAAGAAAATGATTAAATACCATCCCCAAAATTTTGCTAAAAAAATAGATATATTTTCCATAATTGAAAATTTAATTTTATTCATGCAATACTAAAAATGGGATTTCTGTGTGGTAACTAATTTCTTGTACAGTAGGTTTAAATAATATACGTTGAAAAAGATTAAGATTTTTAGCTACCATAATTATAATATCAATATCTCTACTTTCAACAAAACACTGTACGCCATTTTCAATTTTATTATTAGTAACTCTATGAAAACTATGTTTTTCATCTTTAAAAAAATTATTTAAAAATTCTTTGTTTTCGATTTGAAAAGGAGTGGCTATTTCATTTTTTTTAGCAATGTGCAGTATTCTTATGTAGGATTTATGCATTTTAGCTATTTCAGTAATACTGTTTAAAATTTTTGGTTGATAAAAAATATTATAATCTGTTGGGAACGCAATTTCTTTAGGAACCCTATAAACTGTATCTTCTGGCACAATTAAAACTGGGCATTTTACTTTTAAAATTACATCACCTGTATTGCTACCAACTATTACTTCATTTAGTCCTGATGCACCTTTTGTTCCCATTACAATAATGTCTATTTCTTTCTCTTCTACTTGTGATTTTATAGCATCAATAAAAAAATTGTAGCTGGAAAGTGTATAGAAATGATGCTTGGGGTTTGGGGCAATCGTGTTAATTTTTTTCAATAGTTTTTTTAATGATGCTTTTGCCTGTTTTAAAAAAGTTTTTTCAACAACATCAGTAGTTGGTACTAATGGAAATTCACCTCCAGTATAACTAGAAACCATTGTAACGTGTAATATATAAAAATTACAACTTATGTTTTTATAAAAATTTAAGGCGTATTTGATTGCATTCCACGAATTCTCTGAAAAGTCTGTAGGGACCAATATATTTTTCATTGTACTTAAAATTAAAATGATACTTAAAATTAATAAGTATCCTATTTATGTAAAATGATATATATCAATCGAGTTAGTTTTCATAAAAGTTTATTAAGTAACTTTCTTTAGTTTATGAATATTAATTATTTTAATATTTCTTCCATCTACATCAATAATTCCCTCTTTTTTGAAATCGGATAATGTTCTAATAAAAGTTTCGGTTGCAATTCCTGCAATACTTGCAAGATCACTTCTTGATATTTTTACACATTCTTCAGGTCTGTTTTTTATTTTTTCAGTAAACTGTAAAATGGTAGTGGCAGTTTTTTTTCTTACAGAACTATATGCCATTTGAAGTAAATGTTCTTTTATTTCTGAAACATTGTCAGTTAAATGATCTATTAATTCTAAAGTAACTTCATGGTTTTTTTGTAAAATGTCTTTTAATTCACTTTTTAAAAGTCGTAATACAATGGTGCTTTCAATTGCTGTAGCAAATTCTTGATAAGGTACATTTTGTATAAAAGATGTAAAGCCAAAAAAATCATTTTCTTTATGTAATGCTGTAATTAATTCTTTACCATATTCATCACTTTTAAACGTTTTTACAACACCTGTTTTTATTAAATACACAAAATTAGAATTATCACCTTTATGGTAAATAATTTCTCCTGGATTGAATGTGTACTCTTCAGCATTTTCCTTAAAAAATAATTTGAGATGCTCTAGTGTTTTTAATTCATTTTCGGTAATTTCTATTTCACTAACCTCTTTTTTTTCTATATTTTCGTTAAGTATTTCAACTTTTGCCAATCTGCTTTCAATAGCGCTATATAAATCGGACTCATCAAAAGGTTTAGTGAGATAATCATCAGCTCCTAAATCCATACCCTTTCTAATGTCTTTATGGTCTGTTTTTGCCGATAAAAAAATAAAAGGAATATGCTTGGTCATTTCATCTTTAGAAAGTATTTGAAGTACTCCATATCCATTTAATTCGGGCATCATAATATCACAAAGAATAATATCTGGTAAATGTTTTTTAGCATCTGCAACGCCAGTTTTACCATTTGCCGCTGTTATAACTTTATAATTTGCCAATTCCAATAGTTCAGCAGTGTTTTCTCTAACAACGGGATCATCTTCTATAAATAAAATTTTTTTCATAACTCTTTATTTATGGGTAATTCAATTATAAAAACAGAACCTTTATTTTCTTTACTTGTAAAATGAATGTTGCCATTTAAATTCTCTAAATGATTTTTTACAATATTCAGCCCTATACCTGTTCCTTGTGTGTTTAAAACATTTTCAGCTCTAAAATAACGGTTAAATATATGTTTCTGGTCTTTTTCAGGTATTCCAATACCTTCATCAATTAGTTTGAAGATGGTATTTCTTTTATTTTGTGAAACCTCTAAAGTGATGTTTGTGTTCTCAGGCGAATATTTTATGGAATTATAAAGCAAGTTTGATAATATGAGTTCTAAAATTTTTTCATCCTGATATAGTTGATAATTTTCAATATTTGGTGAAACAATTATTCGTTGTCCACTTTTTAAAAGCATATTGGCATTGTAAACAACCTCGTCAATTACTTTACTTAAATTAAAGGTTGTAAACTTATATTTAACGTTGCTTGAATCTAACATTTCAATTGATAAAAAATCATTTAATATGTTATTTAGATAATTTATCTTTTTAGTAATGGTGTCTATATGTTTATCTCTCTTATCCTGTTGTTCACTTAAGGTGTATTTTTTTAACAACATAGAAGAAGTTAAAATACCGCTTAATGGTGTTTTAAATTCATGAGAAACCATAGAAAGGAATTTAGTTTTAAGCTCATTAAGTTCAATTTCTTTTTGCAAAGCAGTTTTAATTTTGTTTTCAGCATCAATTCTTTTTTTTATTTCTGCTTTATAATTAAGATTTACCTTTTTTAACTGTTTAATGGTATTATTTAATTCTACAGTTCTATTCTCAATTTTATGCTCTAAATCGGCTTGTAGGATCTTAATTTTTTTCTCAACTTTCTTTCGGTATGTGATGTCAATAATTAATGCCAAAATATATGTTTTATCCTCAAAACTAAAAGGGTTTAGGCCTATTTCTACGGGAAATTCTTTATTGGTTTTTGTGATTCCAAATAAGTTTAGATCATAATTTATTTTTCTGGTACTTTTATTTTTTAAAAAATTAGTGAAATGTGTTTTATGATTGGAGTGGTATTTTGATGGAATTAAAAGAGCTAAATTTTGATTGATTAACGCTCCTTTTTTATAACCAAACATTTTTTCAGCAGATAAATTTGAAGCAACTATAATTTGTTCTTCATTAACAATAATTACACCTTCTGGAATAGCTTGAAAAAGTAAATTTAAAATATCGTTATTCTTAAAAAACATTTTTTTTTTTGATATCAGAAAATATCAAATTAAAAATCCTTCTTAAAGATAGTAAAAAAACGCATACTGAGGCGTTAAATAAAGTATAATTAAAAGGGCGAAATTGATATATATCAATACAGAAGTTGATTTTGAATAGTAATTTTATACTGATTTAAACTATTATTAATTTCAATAAAATCTTTTATATGCTATGTTAACTTTTAAAAATTTTAATATCGCGGATTGGTTTTCATTTTACCGAATTGCAGCTGCTCCATTTCTAGTCATTTTACTTTGTTTAGATCAACGTGAATTATTCACTTGGTTTTTATTGGTGAGTTATTGTACCGATATGGTTGATGGCATTATTGCCAGAAAATTAAAAATAACTAGTGCCAGAGGCTCTCAATTAGATTCTTTTGGCGACCAAATTACATTTGTAGTAGGGTTGATAGGTATCTTGATTTATGAATACGAATTTGTAAAAGAGAATTATCAGTTAATAGTCATTGTTTTTGTTCCTTATATTATTCAAATGCTAATCGCTTTTAAAAAATATGGTAAAGCAACAGCTTTTCATACGTATTTAGCAAAATTATCTGCAATAGTTCAAGGCGTATTTATATTGTGGCTGCTGTTTTTCTATCCAATTTACTGGTTATTTTATATAATGATTATTTTAGGAGTATTAGAAACAATAGAAGAAATAGCACTTATTTTTATGTATGATAAATGGGTTGCAGGTGTTAAAGGTATTTATTGGGCATTTAAAGATGAACGAAGAAATGAAAGTAAAGAAGTAAAATAGATTTAAATAATTGTTGATATTATGCGATCGTTTTCATTCATTTCAATTTTGATGGTATGTTTGGCCATATTACTTGTTGATATTCTTGCATTTTATTGGTTGCAATCTATTACAAGACTTATAGCCTCAACATTTATAGAAGATTTAATCAACATCGTTTTCTGGATATTTACAATCGGACTCATTACAGCAATTATTTTATTAAAAATTAGGTTAGATAGCATACATCCATATACAAAACAATTATTGGTGTCTTCTTTGTTCGGTTTATCAGTATCTTCTTTTATTCCGAAAATTATTTTTGTAACCGTAATTTCTATACTCTATTTTACCAATAATTTTTTTTCTGAAAATGAATCTTTAATAATTATTCCTCTTATTGGATTATTTTCTGGTTTTCTTCCATTTTTTATAATTATCTATGGAATATTTAAAACACTTTACTGGTTTAAAATATATAGATTAAAAATTAAATTTGAAGAACTCCCTGTAAATTTTGATGGATTGAAAATTGTTCAAATATCTGATATTCATTTAGGAAGTTTTAACAAACGTTATCATATTTTGGACAGAGCCGTAAAGCAAATCAACCATTTAGAACCTGATTTTATTTTTTTAACGGGCGATTTGGTTAATAATCATGCATGGGAATTAAAAGGATGGCAATCTGTTTTTAAAAATTTAACTGCAAAAAAAGGTAAATATGCAATTTTGGGTAATCATGATTATGGAGATTATGGTAATTGGAAATCTGAAAACGCCAAACAATCTAATTTTGAATTGATTAAATATTTTTATAAAAAAATAGATTTTAGGCTATTATTAAATGAAGCTGTTATTATTGAATCTGAAGATGAAAAAATGGCTATTATAGGCGTTGAGCATTGGGGAAAACCGCCTTTTAAAAAATATGGCGATTTACAAAAAGCATTAAAACAAGTTTATGAAATTTCTTTTAAAATTTTGTTATCTCATGACCCTTCACATTGGAATGCTGAAGTGTTAAGGAAAACTGACATTTCACTTACGCTTTCTGGTCATACGCACGGTATGCAAGCTGCATTTCAATTTAAAAATAGAAAATGGAGCCCAATTAAATATAAATATAAACATTGGGCTGGTTTGTATAATTACCATAAACAATATTTATATGTAAATAGTGGCTTGGGTTGGGTTGGGTTTCCTGGACGATTAGGAGTTCGGCCAGAAATTACTTTTATTGAACTTTATAAATGATGCAATTTTTTTGAGATCAATTTCTTCTGGTTCTTGGAGAATTTCTTTTGTTTCGGATTTCATTATGATATCTCTTAATATTATCATCAAAATAATTGTTGATTCTAATATGGCGACTTCTTCTTAAATCAATTGAATTAAACCGAGACGGTAAAATATCAACAGTAAACCAAGCTCCATTTTCAAAATAAATATAATTTCTTAGGGATAAATCATAATATATGGTATAATCTGGAAAATAAACGTATCTCACATTTTCTATTCTGTTCGGATAAAACCATGGTGGTGGAGGTGTTCCCAGTCTTGAAGAAAAAACAACAGGGCCACAACTTTCTAAGGTTATAAAAATAACACTTATAAGGATTAGAATTGAGAAATTAATATTTTTCATCACTTTAATATTTAGGATAGTTAAAGTTAATAAGCCAACATTTATTGTAAAATGATATCAATCAATTTTGTAAAATAGTTTTAAAACTTTAATTCATATTTAATGAAAATCTGTTGAGTAAAATTATAAAAGCGTCAGTTCGAGTGTTTTTTGTGTAGTAAAACGGAACAAAAAATGTATCGAGAATCACTTGAACTGACGAAAAATTAGCGTCAAAAATTAATTGCTCCAAACTGGTTAATGAAATATTAGTTTTTCGCTTTCTTTTTTTCTTCTTTAAGCTTTTCCTTTTCTAATTTTCTAAAATAACCTCTGAATAAAAAATTATGTTTTAATGCTTCTAAGTTTTCATTTAAACGGACGCTACCTTCTTTAATGTTTTTCATTGTTTCATCAATATTTTTTACAAGTATGGTATCGTTAACCATATAATTTATGGTTCCATCTCCATTTTTAATGTTCAAAATATAATCGTTCAAATTATTAATTACCGTATTAATTTCATTGCTGGATTTGTCTAAATTAGCGATAATTGATTTTGTTTTATTAGCTGAAATAGAATCACTTAGTAATGTATATGCAACGCTTTCATCATAGTTGATGGATGAAACAATTTTTTTAATTTCAATAATGGTTTTTGAAGCATCTGAACTGGCATTTTTTAAATTATTAATGGTTTCCTTTAAATTGGAAGCTAGTTCAGGATCCTTAATTAACATCCCCAAGGTGCCTTTTCCGTCATTAATGGCAGTTGTTATTTTTAGAAGACCTGATGTTAATTTCGCAGCATTATCATTGGTTGTGTTTAAAGTTTCAAGCATATCTGTAGTCGATATTTTACTGTAGGTTTTTAGTGTATCACCAGGAGCTAAGCCAGTTGAAATATCTTTGCCGGGAGCAATATTAATAACCATACTTCCAACCAAACCATCTGAACCAATAGCAGCAATAGCATTTTTTCTTATATGCTGAAGAATTTTTTCTTCAATAATCATATCAACACAAATAGTACTGTCATTCAGCATTACAATACTTTTTACAGTGCCTACATTAATTCCTGAATATCTTACATTATTTCCTAGTTGTAAACCATTTATATTATTAAAAACGGCACTTATTCTGAAAGTTTTACCAAAAAGATTTTGCCGGTTTCCAATAAAATATAGAGCAATAACTAAAATAAGTGTACTTATAACTATAAATAAACCTAGATTGAATTTTTGTGTATTTGATGTTTTCATATGTGAATATTATTTGTTTTTATATGTCATATGGAATTCGCATATATTCATTGGTGTTTTATCCTGTTTTAGTGTTGCTCATTTCATAACGATACTATTTAAAAAAGGCTTGAATTTTTTCATCTTTTGAAGTAGACAATTCTTCAAAAGTTCCTTCAGCATAATTAATGCCGTCAATCAATAAAATCATTCTATTTGAAATTACTCTGGCACAATCCACATCGTGGGTAATAATAAGTGATGAAGTTTTATGTGTTTTCTGAATATTCCGCATTAATTGAATAATTTCTTTTGCAGTTATAGGGTCTAAACCGGTAGTTGGTTCATCATAAATAATAATTTTTGGTCTAAGAATAATAGCTCTGGCAAGTGCAACCCTTCTTTTCATTCCTCCAGAAAGTTCGTCAGGCATTAAATCAATAGCATTAGCAAGACTAACACTTTCTAAGGCTTCCTGAACCAGTTTATTTGTGTCTTCAAGTGTTCTTTTTTGTTTACGCAATGGAAATTCTAAATTTTCTTGCACCGTCATTGAATCGTATAAAGCGCTTCCTTGAAAAAGAAATCCTATTTCAGTACGTAAATTATTGAATTCATTTTGTGACAACTTGGTAATATCTTTACCCATAATTTCAATAGAACCGTTATCTGGCTGCATTAAACCTACTAAACATTTTATCATAACAGATTTTCCAGAGCCAGATTTACCCATTAACACCAAATTTTCACCTTCAAACAATTCTATACTAAATCCGTTTAGGACATGATTGTCTCCAAAACTTTTTTTTAATTGGTTAATTTTTAAAACGGGTGCTATGTTCTTCGTGTTTTTCATAACTAAAGTTCAAAGAATATATCAGAAATAAAAACAGCTATAAAATCAATTATAAATAACAACATTGATGTAAATACTACAGCAGAGTTAGAAGCTTCCCCAACACCTACAGTTCCATTAGTGCAATTGTACCCTTTATAACTTCCAACCAATCCTATAGCAAATCCAAAGAAAAATGATTTTACGGTTGCAGGTATAATATCTGAGAATTTTAAAGCATCAAAAACCTTATTAAAATATAATAGAAAAGAAACATCACCTTTTAAATTTTCAACAAGCGCAGAACCAAATAAAGCGATAGCATCACCGAAAATAATAAGCAATGGAATCATTAAGGTTGCCGCCATAATACGGGTTACTACCAAAAATTTAAATGGATTAGTCCCCGAAACTTCCATGGCATCAATTTGTTCTGTTACACGCATGGAGCCTAATTCTGCACCAATTCCTGAACTTATTTTACCTGCACAAATTAGCGCAATAATTACAGGACCAATTTCTCTAACTATTGAAATACTAACCATAGAAGGCATCCAGGAAACTGCACCAAATTCTAATAAAGTTGGTCTGGATTGAAGTGTAAATACCAAACCTAAAATAAATCCGGTTATTCCCACTAATAATAAGGAGCGATTTCCCATATTGTAACATTGCCGTAAAAGTTCTTTGAACTCAAATGGTCTTGTAAAAACCTCTTTAAAGAACCGACCAGCAAAATAGGAGATTTCGCCAATTTCTATAAAAAGCTTTTTGAGAGTATAAACTATTTGTATTGATGTTATCATCTATTAAAGAGTTATCATCAATTCAAAGTTATACTTGTTTTCTGTGTTACAAAATGATTTATATCAATAAAAATGGTTTAAAAATGTAAAATGAGGGTGTTTATGTCATGAATATCAGGATTTAACAATTCATAAACTTCAACATTGGCATCAAATATTTCTGTTTATTTCATAACAATAGGGTTTTAATTTAAAGTTCAAGAAAATGAGATATTTCTAATAAATTAAGCAAAAAATCTAATTTTACTATTAGGCAATATCTCATTTAACAAACTTCCCAATTATTTATCAATGATAGAAAAACACACTTTTGTGTTTACGCGATACTCTGCTATTTTGTTATTATTTACGGTTACTTGCATATCTTTAACATAAACAGACTTAATGTTCTTTACCGTTTTTGAAGCTTCATTTATTACTTTTTGAACGGCATCCTCAAAACTCACTGTTGAGTTCCCTAAAACTTCGATAACTTTTAATACTGACATATCTTTATTTTTTATGATTTATAATGAATGAATTTAGAAACTATTGTTTTTGTTTGAAATGATATTAATCAAAGATGTTTAATCAATTTTTTAAAAACGGGCTGTTTTAACTTTTTAATAAACCCTGCGCTTTAAATAAATTTATTTTTTAAGATATAAGTTTCAAATCTGATATATATCATTGCTTTTTAATGATTGAAATCATAAGCAAATAGGCAAAGTGTTTCTAATTTTATAGTATCAAATAGTAAAATCATGAAAAAAATAACAGTAATTATCGGACTTTTAGTGATAGCAGCATGTTCTTCAACAAAATTTGTAGATAGTTGGAGGAATCAAGAAATAACTACTTTTAATCCTAAAAAACTATTGGTAATTGGAATGACGGAAAACTTTACAGCTCGCAATATTTTTGAAGAAGACTTAAAAAATGCTTTTGTAATAAGAAACATTAATGCCGTTGAAAGTAGAGGTGTTTTTGATGAGAGTTTTACCAACACTAAAAAGAGTGTGGAAGAAATTGATGAGATGATTCTTAAAATTGCAAAAGACGGATTTGATGCAGTCATAATTACTTCTGTAAAAGGAGTTGATGAGAAAAAAGATTATACTGATGGGTATTATTCTTCGGGATATCAATGGACTCGTTTTGGGCGTTATTATTTTAGATTTCAAGATATTTACTACACTCCATACTACTATAACGCTTATAAAGTTTACCATGTAGAAACATCTATTTACAATTTAAATGAAGAAGATGTTAAATCACTGGTTTGGGTGGGTTCTTATAAACTTGTAGATCCACAAACAATTTCAACTACAGTAAAAGATTATGTGTCTAAAATAATTAAACAATTAGAAAGTGAAAAATTGATTGAAAGTTATAATTAAACTCTTTATAAGTTTGATCTAAAACACACTTGTAAGTAGATGGACAAATAAAAGCATGTTAGCTTAATTAGAATAAGATCAAAATTAATTTATTCACCAAAAAGGAGTTTTTACTTTTTCTTTCAGAGTATTTGTAAATTAAAAGAGTATATAAGAAGCTATAAATTTAGTAGATGATATCTAAATCTAAAGGTTCATATTCCATATCTTTATGAACATTCTTAGCTGATTTGCTTGATTTACTGCTTAAAGTGTTTAAAAGCATATTGAGGAGTGAATTTACAATTTCAGGATTTTTTGCTACCAAATTTTCAACATTAAACATTAATGCATTTCCGAAAAATTTTTTAAACGGAATTTTCACAATGTTTTGAAATAGTATTTTGGAGAAATAGCCAATTCCCATACCAACAGTGGTATTTAGCAAGTTGGTTTTTAAATCTTGTGAAGCAAGAGTTTCTTTAAAAAAGTTTTTAATAATATTAATTGGTTTCAAACTCTCATAGGTTTCATAAAACAATTCTTCCAATATTTTTTTTTCATCATACTGTTTAACCTCTAATAATTGTATCGCATTATCTAGATCAGATATTGATTCTATTTTTTTCATAATATAAAGCTATTGAAGAGTTTGTTTAATAATGAAGTTGCCAATTGATTTTTTAATCCATTTATGAAGAAAGAAATATAATAATACCCCAACAACAAAGTAAAATACAGCAATTATAAAAAAGCCATAATATAATTTACCTAATAATTCACCCAAGAACAATGCAATTCCAATACTTAAAATAAGTATAAAAGTGTAAATTACCAAAACAACAATAAGCTTTGATAATAGAGAAGGAACTGCAATGCTAGTTGTTTTTATTAACTTAAGCTTTGTAAGTTCATAAGTTGTATTCCCATAATCTTCTATCTTCTCAAATAATAATTCGACTAAACTTTTGGAGGTTTCCATGTTTTTTAGGTTTTACGTTTGAGTTTAAAATTTGGGAGATACATTCAATTATTAGGGAAAACATGAACTATATTTCCCCTAATTGCTAAATGATTTTACTTGTCTTTCATTGAATTTATGAAGTTTGAAACTATGCCTCAACTTCTTCTCTATATTTAGACTTTTCACTCATTTTTTCAGCTTTTTGTTTGGCTTTTTCGGTAAGCTCTTCTGCTTTTTGTTTGGCCTTTTCAGCTAAATGAGTTGCTTTTTCCTTTACATCCTCATATTTTTCAGTAATGTTTTCAATGAAGTCCTCATATTTCCCTTCTAATTCATCGGCAAAATCTTGACTTTTTTTGGCAATTTTCTTGCGTGTGGAAGATCCTTTATCGGGCGCAAATAAAATTCCTAAAGTAGCTCCAACAGCTACACCAGCTAATACTCCTAACAATATTTTTCCAGTTTTCATGATTATTTAGTTTTAATTCAGTTTACAATATTGATTTTATTCATAAATAAAACGAAGTTTTATAATGAATAAGAATCCTTTTTATGATATCTCTATCATTTTTGGTTTTTGTTTTTTAGCTTCTTCTTTTTTTGCAAGGCTAAATTTTAGTATTCCATTTTCATACTTAGCTTTAATTTTTTCATCAACAATTGTTTCAGGAAGAAGTAAAGATTTTTCGAAAGAATTGTAACTAAATTCTTTTCGGGTATAACTTTCATCTTTTTCTTCTTTTGATTCAGATTTTTTTGCCATAATATTCAAGCAACCATTATCAATGGTAATTTCAAAATCTTTTTTGTTGAATCCAGGAGCTGCTAACTCAATCTCAAATTCATCTTTTTTTTCTTTGATGTTTAAAGCAGGTTCATCCATTCTTCTTAACCATAATTTATCATTAAATAAATCATCGGTGCCAAAATCTAATAAATTTGTATTTATTAGATTTTCCCATGGTCTTTTTCTAAATTTCACGAGTGTCATAATACATTATTTTAAATTAAACTTCTTAACACTACGAAGTTAGATTTAAAAGATTGGTCCTGAAATGATTTTCCTCAATTGGAAAATTATAGAATAAAATGATATTTCTCAGTTACTGAAAATTATTTAATTGGAGAGTAATGAGGGTGAAATAGATTTTGTTGGGGTGACAGTATTAATTATTATTTCACCCGCTATATCACAATGTTTTAAACACTGAAGTCAAGATGACTTCTATATTTAAATTACTACACTTATTAATTATTTTTTAAAATATTCTCAAGTAAAAATTTGGGTGACACCCTTCTATTTGTACTATTTTAACCCAAAGTAATGTCATTTGCTCTAAATGAAACGCTTGATCTTTAAATACCTTCCTGTAAAGTTGTTTTTTAACAAGCTGGCTTAAATTTTATGTCCAAATAAAGGCAGCAACAATAGATTTACCTTATGCGTTTACTACTGAAACCTATTGGTCTTAAAGCTAACGAAGAAAAAGGTAGAGAAGCAAGAATTATTAATAAGAAAGGAGGCGCCAATTCCAACTTAAAGAAAATAGATGGACAATGGGAAATTAACAAAACACATTATTGGTCAAGAGATGTAAGAAATGCATCTCATTAACACTATTTCTTTAAAATAAAAGGTTTTTATTAGAACTAATCCAATTTAAATGTAGAATTAAATAATTTTTTGCATAGTACTTTATCTTTTAAAGATATACTTATCCAATTTATTCTTCAATAACTTTTTTATCAAATAACAAGAAAAGAAAAGTATTCATATTGGGATTGAGATTTACGCGTTCACGAATAAGACAAAATGCTTTTGTTATATGCGCTTCAACTGTTTTGGTAGAAACATTAAGGTATTCCGAAATTTCAATATTACTTAACCCTTGTTGCTTACTTAACAAGAAAATGTTTTTACATTTTGGTGGTAAATTTTGAATTTCTTTTTGAACTAAAAAATAAAGTTCTTCCAAAACACCATAATCCTCTTCGACTATGGTATCTAGTGCTTCTATATATTTTTTTTCCAGTAAGGTTACAGATCTATTTTTTCTATATTGATCTATGTACTCATTATAAACAGACTTATATAAAAAACTTTTAATCGAAAAATTTTCACTTAATAACTTGCGTTTTTCCCAAGTCTTTATATAAACATTCTGTACAATGTCTTCGGCAAGAGATTCGTTATTCACTAAGCTACTTGCATACACACACAATTGATGGTTGAAATTTTTTACTAAAAAAGAAAAAGCAGCTTCATTTCCTTTTTTTAGGTGCAGTATTAAATTAGCGTTTTCTTTAAAACTATCGTGCATTCTTTTCGAATTGTTAAGTGCTTATTAAATAATGTAACAATATTACTAAAAAAAAAGTAAATACATTAGGGTTCTGTAAATGAGCTTCGTAATATATAATATATGAAAAGCACTAAAGGTAAAAAATTACTGGCAAAATATTTTACAAATTCCATGTCTGAAACCGAGATGGATGATTTAATACTATGGTTAGAAAAGCTAGGTGCTGAAGACTTATTCATCTCTAGTTCTAAGATAGACTACGCAATTCGCAATAATATGTCCCAATACAATACAAAAAAAGCAGAAAAACTACTACTCAATAAAATAAGAAAAGATAAAACTATTTTAAATAGATTTAAAATCAAGAAGTTTTTTAAATATGCCGCAATAGCAATTCTATTTGTTAGTATTGGATATCTTGTTCATAACAATTATAACTCATCAAATAAAATTGATGTTACAACTGTCAATAAAAATGAGATAATCTTACAATTGGAAGACGGCAACATAAAAGTTCTCTCTGAAGATGGCACAGAAAAAGTTGTAAATAAAGATGGCAAAATTATAGGCTCTCAAAAAGGAAACAAATTAATATATGACGATAAACCTACTGTGGAAACATTGGTTTATAATACATTAACGGTCCCTTACGGAAAAAGGTTTGAATTAAAACTATCCGATGGCACCCATATTTATTTAAATGCAGGCACATCTTTAAAATATCCAATTAAATTCTTAAAAGGAGAAAATCGACAAGTATATTTAAATGGAGAAGCCTTTTTTGATGTAACAAAAGACACCAATCATCCTTTTATTGTCAATATGAACAATATAGGCGTTAGGGTATTTGGCACAAAGTTTAATGCATCCTCCTATTCTGAAAATGATGAAGTAACTACAGTATTGGTTGAAGGTTTGGTTAGTGTTTTTGATAATAATATAGATTATAACAAAGAAACGGCATCACCTTTAAAACCAGGGTATTTAGCTTCTTGGAATAAACATAATAAAGAAATTTCAATTGAAGAAGCTGATATAGCAATGCATACCGCTTGGATAGAAGGGCGAATTTTATTTAGGCATTTGTCATTTAAAAATATTATAAAAAAACTAGAGAGACATTATGATGTAACTATTATGAATAACAATAAAAGTTTAGATGAAGAATTTTTCACTGCTAGTTTTGATATAGAAACCATAGAACAAGTCTTGGAAACATTTCACAAAAATTATAATATAAATTACACTTTAATTAACAATCAAATAATCATTAACTAAAAATAATATAAAAATATGGCATAAAAAACACTATAAAACTAAAACAAAATCTAAAAAAAAGACCATTCTCCTTATATTTTATTTGTTCAAATATCAGAACATAAAAGGATAAAAGAAACCGGAAAATGCTGCAACATCTTCCGATTTAAAACATGATTAATATTACTAACCAATTAATTCATTACAAAAACATGAAAAATCTAATTAAGCAAAGGAGTTTAAACTCTTTTCAAATAAAATTTGATTTAAAAATGAAGCTTTCTACATTATTTCTAATAGTTTCTTTTCTTAATCTTTATGCAAATGAATCTTATGCCCAAAAAACTAAGATTTCATTACACATGGAAAATGCTACAATTGAAAACGTTTTGTACAAAATAGAATCGCAAAGTGATTTTAAATTTATGTTCAATGACAATGAAATTGACTATAAAAAGAGAATTACGGTTAATGCCAATCGCGAACGGATATCCTCTATTTTAACTGAAATATTTTCAAAATCAAACGTAGCTTTTGAAGTATATGAAAAACAAATTATACTAAAAATCGACCCATTAAAAAACCAAGTCAATAATACTCCTGTTAAAGAGGTAGAACTAATCCAACAAACGGTTACTGGAAATGTTTCAGATATTAACAACCAACCATTATTGGGTGTAAATGTTAATGTAGAAGGCACTACCACAGGAGCAATAACAGATTATGATGGTAATTTTAGTATTAACGTAAATTCAGGTCAGGCCGTGTTGGTATTTACCTATATAGGCATGAAAACTATTCGTAAAGTAGTAGGGCAAAATACTACAGTAAATGTTAGAATGATTGAAGATAACCAATCTTTAGACGAAGTTATTATTACAGCAACTGGTGCTCGTAAAAGAGTAGAGATGGGTAATTCAATAGCCAACTTAAAAGTTTCCGACGATGTTAAAGAACGGCCTATCAATAACGTTTTTGACATTCTTCAAGGTCAAGCTGCTGGTGTATCAATTGGCGCTAGTGGAGGATCTGTTGGTATGGGATCAAGAATTAGAATTAGAGGTTCTAATAGTGCTTCATTATCTAACGAACCTGTAATATATGTTGATGGTGTTTTAATTAACAATGAGTCCAACTCTATATCTTTCGAGACAGGAGGTCAATCTCCTTCAAGACTAGATGACATTAATCCAGAAGATATTGAGTCTATAGAAGTTGTAAAAGGTCCCTCAGCCGCAACACTTTACGGTTCTATAGCTGCAAATGGTGTAATTTTAATCACTACAAAAAAAGGGAATGCTGGTGATCCAAGATGGTCTGCATTTACAGAAACTGGATTCGTTGAGGATGTAACTATTTATCCCAAAAACTACCAGGCACTTGATGCTTCTGGAACCCCAGGCTTTAATTTTGAAGCTGCAGATGGAACATTTGTGCACAGTGTAGTTAACTCTTTTCAACCACTTAACGATTCTCGCACTTCACCTTTCCGTACTGGTCAATCGGTTGGTGCTGGTTTAAGTGTATCAGGTGGTAGCGAAGCTCTTACATATTTCTTGTCTGGAAGTATGAGCAATAGTGAGGGAGTAGTACCAGTAAGTAATATTAAAAAAACCAATTTCAGAGGAAATTTTGGAGCACAGATCACAGATAAATTAAAGATGAGTTTAACTACCAGTTATACAAATAGTGATTTGGAATTACCTTTAAATGATAATTTTGCACTTGGTTTAATGAGTCAAGGTCTCAACGGTACATCTTCGATTGATGTCAATGATGGTTGGGGAGAATTTACGCCTACAGAACTTTTCACTATAGACACAAGACAATTGGTAAATCGTTTTACCAGTGGATTGGAAACCATCTGGAAACCATCCGAAAAAATAAATGTTCGTGTATTTGGAGGTCTTGATTTTACATCGCGATGGGATTCTCAATTCTTTCCTACTGGAAAAGCACCAGCATTTTTAAATTATGATGAAGGTGCTCGTTTTTCAAACAGGTTTAACGACTTTGTTTATACATTTGATGCTGTGGGTTCTTATAGCACAAATTTTTCTGAAAACGTTACATCACGTACATCAGTAGGTCTTCAATATTTACAAAAACTTACTCAAGGTACTTTTACAACAGGACTACAATTGGTAGCTGGAAGTAACTCTATTGCTGGTGCAGCTACTACTTTTAGTAATGAGGAAACTAATGAACAACGTACCATGGGTGCATTTATAGAAGAACAAGTAGGATTTAATGATAAACTCTTTGTAACTGGAGCGGTTCGTACAGATAGAGGAAGTTCATTTGGTTCTTCTTTCAAATCAGTTTATTATCCTAAATTAAGTGCTTCTTGGTTAATATCAAATGAAGATTTCTTTAATCCTAATGATAAAAGCTGGATTAATTCTTTAAGATTAAGAAGCGCATGGGGTGCTTCTGGTGTACAACCTGGTACAAATGATGCATTACGCTTTTTTACCCCAATTGCAGCAACGGTAGATGGTGTTAGTGTTACAGGTGTTACCATTGGTGGTGTAGGAAATGCTGAACTTAAACCAGAGCGGTCAACAGAATTGGAATTTGGTGCAGATGTAAAGTTATTCTCTGATAGAATAGGTCTTGATCTAACTTACTTTAACAAGCAAACAGAAGACGCATTGATTTTTAGACAATTGCCCCCCTCACTTGGTGTTGGTGCTGGTCGTTTTGAAAATTTAGGTTCGGTTAAAAATTCTGGTGTAGAAATCTCTTTAAATGCAAGCATCGTTGAAACTAAAAAATTCTATTTCGACCTAGGTATAGTAGCATCTTTTATTGATACTGAACTTAAAAAATTAGGAGAAGGAATTCAACCTGTTATTTTTAATGGTGTCCAAAGACATGTAGAGGGTTATCCTTTAGGCGGTTACTGGGATGAGGAATATACATATAGTGATGCTAATGGAGATGGTTTTATAGGTCAAAATGAAGTTCAAATAGGAGAAACTGCTTATTTAGGAACGCCATTTGCTACTACTGATATTACATTTTCTCCAACCGTAGGATTATTTAATAATGCCCTAGTTTTTAGAGGATTATTGAATTATAAAGGCGGTCAAAAACTTTACAACAATACTGGAGCATGGAGAAATGGTAATAGTAATACTCAAGAACTAAATGATCCTAATGCATCTCTTTCAGGACAAGCAAGAGCAGTAGCCTCTAAATTTTTTGGTACCAATGCTGGGTACATTGAAGATGCATCGTTTTGGAGGTTAAGAGAAATTTCACTTACTTACAATGCTCCTCAAAAATTTGTTAATAATATTGGATTTTCACGAGTGAGTCTTACTTTATCTGGTCAAAATTTAGGGATATGGACCGATTATTCTGGACTAGACCCTGAAATAAGTTCAACTGGACAATCTAATTTCGCAACTGAGGAATTTCTTAGCCAGCCACCAACACGTTCATGGAAGATTCGTTTAAATCTCTCATTTTAATAACTAAATTATTTAATAAATAATAAAGATATACTCGAATTATGAAAAAATTAATAAAAAATACAAATATAATTGGAAGTTTTAAAGGGCTATTTTTAGTGAGCCTTTCACTACTTTTTGCTCTTGGAACAATATCTTGTGATAGTATAGTTGATGTTACCGATCCAGATATTGTAACTCCTGAATCACTAAATAGTGAAGCAGGAATACAAACACTTAAAGCCGGGTCCTTAGGCGATTTTGCTGTAGCAATGAGTGGATCTGCTGCTGGACATGGTGCGACAACTGGGTTAATATCAATGAGTGGTTTAATGGCCGATGAATACAATTATTCTGGAACTTTTCCTACCAGAAGAGAAGCTGATACCAGAATTCTTCAAAACACCAATAGTGATATGGATAATATTTACTCTAATATGCACAGAGCACGTGCTGGAGCTGAAGCTACTATAGACTTAGCTCAAGGTTTTGGTGGTGTTCCAGAAGTTGAAAGTGAAATGCAAAGTATTGTAGGATATACCTACGTTATGTTTGCTGAAACCTTTTGTGGTGGTGTACCTTTTAGTAAAGTACCATCTGATGGAGGTGCCATTATTTATGGACAGCCATTATCACAAACCGATATGTTTAATACAGCTATTAACTGGTTTGAACAAGCACTTGCTAGTAGTAGCGGAAACCCTGATTTAGCAGACCTGGCTCGTGTAGGAAAAGCACGCGCATTATTAGGATTAGGGCAAATTAGTGCAGCTGCAAATGAAGTGGCTACTGTAGCAACGGATTTTGTTTATAACATAGAGCATTCTGTTAACAGTAGAAGACAGGAAAATGGTATCTATATTATGAGTACTGTTAGACGTCAGTTTTCAATAGCTGATGGTAAAGGAGGTAATGGTTTAATGTACCGTTCAGCGAATGACCCTCGTACACCATGGAATGGTGGTACTGCCTTTGGACAAGATGATATTACGTTGTATTATAATCAATTAAAATATACAGATGAAAATGCATCTGTTGCTTTAGCTTCAGGAATTGAAGCCCGTTTAATTGAGGCTGAGGCTCTAGCAGATTCAGATGATGGAGCTGGTACTCATACTATTCATAATGCGCTTAGATTAACTATGAGTCTTCCTCCTTTAGATTTTTCTGCTTTAACAGGTGATGACCTTATGTTAGCACATATGGCTGAAAGAGCTTTTTGGTTGTATAGCACAGGACATCGTCACGGTGATTTAAGACGTCTTGTAGATGTTTATGGTATGCAAGCCGCTGATGTTTTCCCTTGGGGAGCATATTTTAAAGGCGGAAGCTATGACACTACTCTCAAGTTTCCAGTCCCTCAATCTGAGGCTAATAATCCTAATTATGCAGGGTGTTTAGACTAAGAAAAAGGACTGTTTTATAATTATTTTTGATTAAAAAGAGGTTTTAAAGAACCTCTTTTTTTATTTACAAACAAGAAATATTTATATTAAATTTGGCATACCAATTACTTACCTATGACTAAAACTATTAAAGCATTTAACAATATAAGTTCAAAGCATTTTTCTGTTTTATCGTTATTATTTTTTTTATCAGGAACAGCAGGACTCATACTACAGGTGGTGTGGATGTATCGTTTGGGGTTAATCTTTGGAAATGCAGCATATGCTACAGCAGCTACATTAGCGGCATTTTTTCTGGGATTAGCAATAGGTGGATGGTTTTTAGGAAATGCTTCGGCTAGTTTTAAGCGTCCGCTTTCTGCTTATGGATTAATGGAGATTGGAATAGCTTTAACAGCTTTGCTTTTAATTCCTGGAATTGAATTCTATGAAACGCACTATGCTTCTTTAGTTACACTTACAAATGGTAAACAAAGTTTACTTACCATATTAAAGTTCATTTTTAGTATTGTATTACTTCTTTTTCCAACAGTGCTTATGGGAGGAACTTTTCCTGTTTTAGCGCAATTTATTGGAAAAGAGAAACGTCAACTTGCAAATAAAGGCACTATTTTATATGCGGTAAATACTTTAGGCGCATCAATTGGAGCTTTATTGGCTGGTTTTTTTCTCCTATCAAAATATGGTGTGGACGCCACCTACTATTTCACCATAGTTTTAGTGGCAAGTATTGGTTTTATGGCAATCTTAATGGATAGGTTATTTATAACCAATAAAGAAACACCAGTAATTAAAAAGGATAATAAAGTTACTAAAACTCTAAATAAGTTAGATGACATTACTTATTTAGAGTTAAAAATATTAGCATTTTCATCAGGTTTATTGGCTTTATCAATCGAAACCATTTGGACAAAAATGTTCGCTCAGGTTTTACAAAATTCCATCTATTCATTTTCAGCAATTTTAGTCGTTTTTCTTTTTGCTTTAGGGATTGGTGGACTTCTTTCCCATATTTTAGTGAAAATACCTAGTAATTCGAAATATATCCTGTCAATTCTTCTATTATTAGGAGCCATAAGTGTTGGGTTGTCTCCATATGTATTTAATACCTTAACTAATGGTTTAGGCTATTTAGCTCCAAGCGCATCTTGGCTTTCATACCTTAGTGCTGTATTTAAGTTAAGTTTTTTAGTTGTATTTTTTCCAACAGTAATTTTTGGTGCTGTATTCCCTTTTTTGTTAAAAGCGTCCCCTTTTCTAAGCCAAGCTCCTGGTAAATTTGTGGGCAAATTGGTTTTATTCAATTCAATTGGTAGCACGATTGGTCCAATAGTAGTTGGATTTATTTTACTTGATACCATTGGGATTTGGACAACTATTAAAGTTATTGCTGTTTTATATGGGTGTTTAGCTCTATTTATTTCTTTTAATTTTAATAATAAAACCACAAAAAAATGGTTGTGGGCACCTATAATAGGGATTATTGGTATTGTCTCGCTAGCAAATCCTCCTATAGTCCTTTTGGAAAAAGGTGAAAAGGTTTTAAAAGCGTGGCAGTCTAGTGATGGCGTTGTTTCAATAGTCGAATCAGACAAAAATATTCAGATGAGATTGGATAATTTTTATGTGCTTGGAGATTCTCGCTCTATTCTAGTTGAACAAATGCAGGGTCATATTCCTCTTTTAATTCATCCAAAACCAAAAAAGGCTTTGTTTTTAGGAATGGGTACGGGGATTACTGCTGGTGCTTCCTTAAACCATGATGTAGAACGTGTTGTAGTTGTCGAATTGGTTTCTAACGTAATTTCAGCCGCCAAACAATATTTTTCTTCTTGGGTCAATAACCTTTTTAATGATAAGCGCGCTGAAATTATTGCCGATGATGCTCGTAATTTTTTACTTGGTTCAACCGAAAACTTTGACGTTATTGTAGGAGACCTTTTTACGCCTTGGCATGCTGGAACCGGTAGTCTTTACACTATTGAACATTTTAACCAAGCAAAGAAACATCTAAAAAAGGGAGGCGTGTTTGCACAATGGCTTCCATTATACCAACTAACACCAGAGAGTTTTGAAATTATCACTAAAACATTTGCTTCAGTATTTCCTGAGGTAACCTTTTGGCGTGGCGACTTTTCCAGCTCACGTGCAAGTATTGTTTTAATAGGCCAAGAAAAAGGGTCGAAATTAAATGAGGAAGTCGTTAAAAAAAACATTGAAAATGTTATTGGTTCTTCTAAAAACGAATCTGATAATTCAATTGATCACATGGTTGGTCTCTTTTATTTAGGAAACTTAGATGCCATAAGAAACAATCTAAGCAACGTTGGCGTAAATAATGATAACTTTAGATCAATCGAATTTAAAGCACCTATTTTGTCGCAACAGGCAAACTCAGGTAAGAACTCATACATTATTGAGGAAAAGTTATTTGATTTTTTTAAAATGTTAAATAAAAATCTCCCTGCCACTAAGGATCCTTATTTGTTTGAATTACCACCAAATGAATTAAAATATGTTGAAGTCGGGTTCTTATATTTTAGGTATTTACAACTAAAAGACCATGGAAATGAAAGAGATGCAAATAAAATCCTAGATCAAATTAATTTTTTAGCACCAAATTTTTTAAAAAGGGAATAATGATTCTTTTTAAAATTATTGATGTCCAACAAAAAACAGCAGGGCAGAAAAGAGCGAAACCTAAAATTTAGTTCTTTTCTGTTCTCTTTTTGTTAAACATTTTACCAAGGAAAATTCAGATTACTTTTAAAGGTACATTTATTTATTGATTAGCAGACAGCTGGTCATAAATCTGGTCAACACTTTTTGAAATTTTAATTTGTTATCTGATTTGTTTACGTTTTTTAATCAATACATATCAATTCTTAAAAACAAAAAACACTGATAATCATACGATTAACAGTGTTTTGATATAACCTAAAACTAGGTTGGTCGGGGTGGCAGGATTCGAACCTGCGACCTCCGCGTCCCAAACGCGGCGCGATAACCGGGCTACGCTACACCCCGAATGGTTATCTTAATTTAAGGCTGCAAATATAAAACTAAAAATATATTTTA
>Ga0209231_1000116_pt1 | contig 58118 bp, 58 predicted proteins | sample Deesub45470m_DNA_FD_188086 | JGI IMG/M metagenome (GOLD analysis project Ga0209231, IMG submission 188086) | Deep subsurface microbial communities from North Pacific Ocean - 450_OLKR46/470m Metagenome (SPAdes) (version 2) | ecosystem: Environmental > Terrestrial > Deep subsurface > Unclassified ... | reverse complement strand
TGTCAGGATTTGTTGTGTCACCCGTTAGGTGGGTTGGTAAACTTATGCAATCAATTGTTTTCTTTCGTGAATTTCGTGTCTTTGCGAGTTGCTGCCAAAGGCAGCATCCCTGCGAAAACCATTTCGTGGATGAAAAGCCGTTTTAAGGATAAATCAACATAATTTCAATACTGGCCGAGCAACACTTCTAACCTCAGAGTGTGGATGGCCCAAAATAAAAAGCCACCCCTGTCGGGGTGGCCGGTGCGTTGCTATATCGAAAATTCAGCGCTTACTTGATTTCGGACAGCAGGCCTGGTGTTGTCACCAGCTTGCGTACGCCGTGAGCGTGATCTTCCTTGAACGCGTTACCCTTGCACCACTTGGCGACGGTGTTGATGTCGACCTTTGCACAATTCGGACGCACGCTCCAGGTGACCTGAAGCGGAGAGCAAGTCGCTTCGTTGTATTTAGGACCGGTGGTTGATCCCGCGAAGACCACAGGCTTGCCTGTGTTGCCCGGGATCGCGTCTGCCTGCTTGTAGCCGTTGACTGTCTTGCCGTGATAGTCGAGCGAATTGAAATCCAGTGCCTTAGGATCGTTCACCAGTGTGAATACCTGAGCTTCTACGCGCAGGTCAGGATTTTTCACATTGTCGGATAAGCATGCGCCCAGTGTGGGGCCAGGGGTGACAGGCGCCGAGGAGTGCACCCAGTGTACTTCTATGGTGTCGCCGGGTTTCAGGTCGCCGTGTTCGCTCGGGCAGACAGCTTCTGCAGTTGGCGCCAGTTCGGCGGTGCTCAGATGTTTGCTCATGTTGCACTGGTAGCCGCCCTCCGCGCCATGCTCGCCCTGCGCATGTATGGAGAAATCCTTGGCCTTGTGCTCGGCATTCACGTGGAAGTGAATATTGCACAGATTCATGTCTTTGTAACTCGGAGACAATGAAAAAGCGATCTTGTTTTCGCCATGACGGCTGTCGATGTCGCGTGGTGTCTGCGGGCCGAAACCGGTGCATGCAGGAGACTTGGCAGTGTGTTCAGCATGCTCGGCAGCGTGGCCATGCGTGTCTGCGAAAGCAGCTGAGGAAAGGAAGGTGGCCGCAAGGGCGACCATGATTCTAGTCTTGAACATATTTTTCCCTGAATTTTTTTGATTTATGAAGCGTCATTTAAACGCGGTCGAAAGTCTAGCAGACCGTTGGCGTTAACGCGGGAGCCTTACATCAGGATGACATCGTACTGTTCCTGGTTGTACTGGGTCTCCACCAGCATCGAAATCGGCTTGCCTATGAAGTCGGAAAGTCCCGCCAGAGCTTGTGATTCCTCTTCCAGGAATAAATCGATGACTTGCTGGGAGGCCAGGATGCGATACTCGCGTGCATCGAACTGGCGCGCCTCGCGGACGATTTCCCGCAGGATCTCGTAGCACATGGTCTGCGCCGTCTTTACTTCGCCGCGTCCCTTGCAGGTCGGGCAGGGTTCGCACAGCACATGCGCCAGGCTCTCGCGGGTGCGTTTGCGCGTCATCTCCACCAGTCCCAGCGGAGAAAAGCTGTTGACGCTGATGCGCGTGTGGTCGCGCGCCAGCGCCTTCTTGAATTCCTCCAGCACGGCATCGCGATGTTCCAGATTGTCCATGTCGATGAAGTCGCAGATGATGATGCCGCCCAGATTGCGCAGACGCAATTGCCTGGCGATGACCTGAGTGGCTTCCAGATTGGTCTTGAAGATGGTGTCGTCAAAATTGCGCAGGCCGACAAATCCGCCTGTATTGACGTCCACGGTAGTCAGGGCCTCGGTCTGGTCTATGATCAGATAACCGCCGGATTTCAGATCCACGCGCTTGGACAGCGCGCGCTCGATTTCCTCCTCGATGTTGTGCATGTCAAACAGCGGGCGCGCACCGGGGTAATGTTCGAGCAGTTCCGCCGCTTCCGCGTTGTAATTCTGTGCAAATTCCAGCATCTTGCCGTGGGTGCTGCGCGAATCCACCAGTATTCGCGCCGTGTCCTGGCCGACGAAATCGCGCAACACCCGCAGGCTGATATCCAGTTCCTGATACAGCAATTGCGGTGCGCTGGCCGTTTGTGCGGCAAGCTGCAGCTTGCCCCATAGTTTGTCCAGATAGGCGATGTCTGTCGCAAAATGGGCATCATCCTTCGCCTCTGCCACCGTGCGTATGATGTAGCCGCCCTTGTGTTCGGGGGGCAAGACGTCCTGCAGCTTGCTGCGCAGGGCGTCGCGCTGCTCTGTGCCCTCTATGCGTTGAGATACGCCGATGCGCGTTTCCTGCGGCAGGAATACCAGCAGCCGCCCTGCGAAGCTCAGTTGGGTGGTGAGCCGGGCACCCTTGCTGCCTATGGGCTCCTTGATGACTTGCACCAGCAGGGATTGACCTTCAAACAGGATTTTTTCTATGGGTTTGGCGTCATCGCCGCTGTTTTCCCAGATGTCCGCCACATGCAGAAAGGCCGAACGTTCCAGCCCGATGTCGATAAAGGCGGATTGCATGCCGGGCAGTACGCGTTTGATGCGGCCCAGATAGACATTGCCGGCGATGCCGCGATTGCTGCTGCGTTCGATGTGCAATTCCTGCACTACGCCCAATTCCATCACCGCGACGCGCGTTTCCTGCGGGGTGACATTGATCAGTATTTCTTCGCTCATGGCTGGTGTAAGTAATCCGGACGTTGTGTTGAGATGGAAGGCTAAGGCGTAGTGTAATCAAAATGTTGCAGCAACTGAACGGTCTCAAACAACGGCAGGCCCATTACGCCGGAGTAACTGCCGACGAGGTGTTCGATGAATGCGCCAGCCTGGCCCTGAATGGCGTAGCCGCCGGCCTTGTCGGCATATTCGCGAGTTTGCAGATAGCGCTTGATGCGTTCTTCCTCTAACCGGACGAAGCGTACCGTGGAAGTGGAGAGCCGCACCTCAATGTGGTCGCCCCTGGCGACGGCGACGGCCGTCATTACCTGATGTTCGCGTCCCGATAGTGCGCGCAGCATCGCAGCGGCCTGTTCTGCGCTGTCCGGTTTACCAAAAATCTGGCCGTCCAGCGTGACCGTGGTGTCAGCGGCTAATACCGGGAACAGCGGCAAATTGCGGAATTGCAGGGCGGCAAAACCGGCATGCGCTTTCTCCCGGCAGACGCGTTGCACATAGACCACGGGTGATTCGCCGGGGTGGGGCGTTTCATCCACGTCGATACCGCGCTGCGGATTGGCGCGCAACAGCAAAGTCTCGAAGCGGATGCCTATCTGATTGAGCAATTCGCGGCGGCGCGGGCTTTGCGAAGCGAGGTAGATGCGTGGTTGCATGATGCTCATTTTTAATATGGTAAGTGGTAAGTGGTAAGTGGTAAGTGGTAAGTGGTAAGTGGTAAGTGGTAAGTGGTAAGTGGTAAGTGGTAAGTGGTAAGTGGTAAGTGGTAAGTGGTAAGTGGTAAGTGGGTCTGCGCGTTGGTGGGGAGCAGGGATAAGCGCGCCCTACTCTCTATGGTAGGGGTGATTGTGCATCAGGCTGTGGGCGCGATACAACTGCTCGGCGAGCAGCACGCGCACGAAGGCATGCGGCAGCGTGAGGGCGGATAAGGCCATCAGTTGCCCTGCCGCCTGTTTTACCGAATCGTGCAGGCCATCCGCGCCGCCTATGATGAACGCGACGTCGCGCCCCTCGCCCATCCAGTCTTTCATCTGTGCGGCGAGCTGTTTTGTGGTGGGTTGTGCGCCGTGCTCATCCAGCGCAATGCGGCGGCAGGTTTGCGGCAGCGCATGCAGGATGCGCTGCGCCTCGGCTTCCATGATTTGCAGCGTGGTTTTGCCCGTGGTGCGCGGCTCCGGCCTGATTTCCAGCAGTTCTATCCTGGCCTCGCGCGGCATGCGCTTGGTGTATTCGCTGTAGCCTGTCGTGATCCAGTCCGGCATTTTGTGCCCGACCGATACGATGAACAGCTTCATGCTACTCGGGTGCTTGTGCCAGCTTGGGGCGTGCTGCCTGTGCCTTGCTCCACAGTTCTTCGAGGTTGTAATAGCTGCGGGTGGCCGGTTGCATGATGTGCACCAGCACTTCACCCAGATCAACCAGTATCCATTCGCCGCTTTCTTCGCCTTCGCGGCCAAACACGACTTCGCCCTGCTCCTTGAGTTTGACGACTACGTTGTCAGCCAGCGCCTTGGTCTGGCGGGTGGATGTGGCGGAGGCGATGATCATGCGATCAAACAGCGAACTGAGTTTGCTGGTGTCGATCACGGTGATGTCGGTGGCTTTGATGTCTTCCAGGGCGGCGACAACAGCTTTGGTTTTTTCTTCGGTAGTTAGCATGGGGCGTATAAGTGATGTTGATAAATGTAGTTAGCCACAGTTGCAGGCAATAAGTAACGGATAGTGCGGTTTTCCGCCACCCGGCTGCGGATCAGAGTGGCGGATATTTCCAGCTTGGGTATCGCCAGTTCGGCAATGCCTCCGGCTGGGTGTTGCGATAAAAAATCCACATTGCACAGGCGCTGCTGATAGTGCCTGCGTAGTTCCGGCATCGCGCTGTGGATGCGTTCCTCCAGCGTGTAGCCGGGACGATAACCCACCACGATATGTGCGAGTTCCAGCAATTTTTCCCATTGATGCCAGGTATGCAACTGCAGGAATGCATCGCCGCCCATCAGCAGGCATAGCGGCTGCGCCTCACCCAGTTCGCTGCGTAGTTCGTGCAGGGTGTCCACGGTAAAACATGGGGCAGTTCGCCTGACCTCGCGTTCATCCAGCACGAAATCGGGATGATCGGCTATCGCCAGTTTCACCATGGCGCTACGATGCAGTGCCGATACCTGCGGTGCATCGCGATGAGGCGGATTGCCGGTCGGAATGAAACGGATCTGCTGCAATCCGGCCAGCTCCCTCATCTCCTCGGCCAGACGCAGATGACCGTAGTGTATCGGGTCAAACGTGCCGCCGAGGATGCCGACAGGCTTCAACTACAGGGCCAGCCGGCGTATGTCGGACAACACCTTCGCCAGATAGGTCGTAAAGCGCGCTGCAGCCGCGCCGTCGATGACGCGATGGTCATAGGAAACCGACAAGGGCAGCATCAGGCGCGGCACGAATTGACCGTCCTGGTACACAGGCTTCATGCAGGAACGCGACACGCCCAGAATGGCGACTTCAGGCGCGTTGATGATAGGCGTAAAGGCCGTGCCACCTATCCCGCCCAGGCTGGAAATGGTGAAGCAGCCGCCCTGCATGTCGTTCGCGGTGATTTTCTTATCGCGCGCTTTTGCACTGATTTCGGCCAGTTCCTGAGCCAGTTGCACGATGCCCTTCTTGTCCACGTCCCTCAGCACCGGAACCATCAGGCCATCCGGCGTATCTACCGCCACGCCGATGTGGAAGTATTGCTTGAGCACCAGATTTTCGCCATCCAGCGAGGCGTTGAATTTCGGAAACTTCTGCAAGGCCGCGACCACCGCCTTGAGCATGAAGGCCAGCGGGGTAATCTTGACGTTTTGCTTGGCGTATTCCGCGCCCAGCTGCTTGCGGAAGGCTTCCATCTCGGTGATGTCGGCCTCGTCGAACTGCGTGACATGCGGGATGGTGACCCAGTTGCGGTGCAGATTGGCGCCGGAAATTTTCTGGATGCGCGACAGCGGCTTGCTTTCGATTGCGCCGTATTTGGCGAAATCGAACACCGGCATATCCAGCACCTGAAGACCGTTTCCGCCAGCCGCCGCGCGTGGTTGCGCCAGTGCTGCCTTGACGAAGCCCTGCACATCCTCTTTCGTCACGCGATTTTTTTCGCCGCTGCCTTTGACCTGAGCAATGTCCACGCCCAGTTCGCGCGCGAAACGGCGTATCGCCGGACTGGCATGCGCCTGTCCACCGGCAGTGATGTCGGCGACAGCCGCCAGAGCCGGGATTTGCTGCGGTGCGGCTGCAACAGGCGCCGTTACGGGCGCGGCTGCTGCGGGCGCTGTGCTCTGGACTGAGGGCGTGGCTGTGTTGCTGGTTTCCAGCATCAGGATCAGCGAACCCTGTGACACCTTGTCGCCGATCTCAACGTGCAATTCCTTGACTACGCCTGAATAGGGCGAGGGCACATCCATTGCGGCCTTGTCGGTTTCCAGCGTCAACAGCGTGTCATCGATGCTGATCGTGTCGCCAACTTTTATCATCACCTCGATGACGCTGACCCCTTTGTAGTCGCCGATGTCCGGCACCAGTACCTGTTTTATTTCTGACACGAGTCTCTCCTAACCTCAAACCGATACGGGATTGGGTTTGTCTGGATTGATATTGTAAAGTGCGATGGCACGACTGACCTCGGAGGCATCGATGGTGCCTTCTTCAGCCAGCGCCTTTAATGCGGCTACGGCGATGTAGCAACGATCCACTTCGAAGAACTGGCGCAAGTTCTTGCGCGTATCCGAACGACCGAAACCATCAGTGCCCAGCACTTTAAAGTTTTTGGGAAGGAAGCCGCGAATCTGGTCGGCGAATGAGCGCATGTAATCCGTTGCGGCAATCACCGGGCCGTCGCGGTCCGCCATGCATTGCTCGACGTGGCTGAAGCGCGGCTGTTCTTCAGGATGCAGCATGTTCCAGCGCTCGCAATCGATACCGTCGCGGCGCAGCTCGGTAAAGCTGGTCACACTCCAGATATCCGCCATGACGCCGAAATCGTTTTCCAGCAAGCGGGCCGCCTCTATCGTTTCGCGCAATATCGTGCCGCTGCCCAGCAGCTGAACCTTGGGCTTGTTCTCATCTCCCGCGCTTTCGCTGAAGAGGTACATGCCCTTGATGATGTTGGCTTCCGCACCTTCCGGCATGGCTGGATGCGCGTAGTTCTCATTCATCACGGTGAGGTAGTAGAACACGTCTTCCTGATTGACATACATGCGGCGCATGCCGTCATGGATGATCACCGCCAGTTCGTAAGCGAAAGTCGGATCGTAGGACACGCAATTCGGGATCATCGCCGACATCAGGTGGCTGTGGCCATCCTGATGCTGCAAACCTTCGCCGTTCAGTGTGGTGCGACCTGCCGTGCCGCCCAGCATGAAGCCGCGCGCGCGCATGTCGCCAGCCGCCCAGGCCAGATCGCCGATACGCTGGAAGCCGAACATCGAGTAGTAGATGTAGAACGGCAACATGGCTTTGCCGTGATTGGCGTAGGCAGTAGCCGCAGCGATCCATGAGGACATCGCACCCGCCTCGTTGATGCCTTCCTGCAAAATCTGCCCTGTCTTGATTTCCTTGTAGAACATCAGCTGATCCGCATCCTGAGGGGTGTACAGCTGGCCCACCTGCGAGAAGATGCCGAGTTGACGGAACATGCCTTCCATGCCGAAGGTGCGTGATTCATCCGGCACGATAGGCACGACCTGACGGCCGATATTCTTGTCCTTGACCAGTATGCCCAGCATGCGGACGAACGCCATGGTGGTCGATATTTCGCGGCCTTCCGTGCTCTTCAGCAGGGAGTCGAAGGCATCCAGGCCGGGGATTTGCAGTGCCTCGGTGGCCGGATTGCGCGCAGGCACGGAACCCATTTGTGCAGTGCGTTCCCTGAGGTATTTCATCTCCAGGCTGTCCTCGGGCGGACGATAAAAATTCAGGCTGGCCACTTCCGCATCGTTCAGCGGGATGTTGAAACGGTCGCGGAATTTAAGCAGTACCTGGCCCGCCATTTTCTTCTGCTGATGGGTGATGTTCTGCGCCTCGCCCGCCTCGCCCATGCCGTAACCCTTGACGGTTTTCGCCAGGATGACAGTAGGCTGGCCGGTATGCTTGGTCGCTGCCGCGTAGGCTGCAAACACCTTGTGCGGATCGTGGCCGCCGCGATTCAGGCGCCAGATTTCGTCGTCCGACATGTCGGCAACCATTTCCAGCAGCTCGGGATATTTGCCGAAGAAATGCTCGCGCACATACGCGCCATCTTTCGATTTGTAGGTCTGGTATTCGCCGTCCACCACTTCCTGCATGCGTTTTTGCAGCAGGCCGTTCTTGTCCTTGGCGAACAGACGATCCCACTTGCTGCCCCATACGATCTTGATGACGTTCCAGCCGGCACCGCGGAAAACGCCTTCCAGTTCCTGAATGATCTTGCCGTTGCCGCGCACCGGGCCGTCCAGACGCTGCAAATTACAGTTGATGACAAAGATCAGATTGTCGAGTTTCTCGCGCCCGGCCATGGAAATCGCGCCCAGTGATTCCGGCTCGTCCGTCTCGCCGTCACCCAGGTAAGCCCATACTTTGCGGCCATCTGTCTCCACCAGGCCGCGGTGCTGCAAATAGCGCATGAAACGCGCCTGATAAATCGCCATCAGCGGACCGAGCCCCATCGACACGGTAGGGAACTGCCAGAAGTCGGGCATCAGCCAGGGGTGCGGGTAGGAAGACAAACCATTCTCGCCCGTCTCCTGACGGAACTTGTACATTTGCTCTTCGCTGAGGCGGCCTTCGAGGTAGGCGCGTGCATAAACGCCGGGGGACGAGTGACCCTGAAAATACACCAGATCGCCGCCGTGCGTGTCGGTCTTGCCGTGGAAGAAATGATTGAACGCCACGTCATACAGCGTCGCAGCCGATGCGAAACTGGCGATGTGGCCGCCGAGTTCGGAGGAGTCGCGGTTGGCGTTCAGCACCAGCGCCATCGCATTCCAGCGCATCAGTGCGCGTATGCGGTGTTCCATTTCGCGATCGCCGGTCGAGCGCTCTTCGTCGCCCAGCGCGATGCTGTTGCAATACGGCGTGGTTGCACTGAACGGAACACCCGCGCCGGAACTGCGCGCCTTGTCTATCAGCTGACCGAGCAGAAAATGGGCGCGTTCAGCGCCTTCATTTTTCAGTACCGATTCAAGGGCATCCAGCCACTCTCGGGTTTCCTGCGGATCATAATCAGGTAAGTTCGCCATCTTTTCACTTTCTCACTAAAATTATTCTTGTCGGAACTCACTTCATTCGTCACCCCGGCGCAGGCCGTGATGACGGGACTTGTGTGTTTCCTGTTGCTGAACAGTCTATCGTTTCTGCCTCGGTGACTATCCACGCGGTCTTGATGTCCGTCTCTTCCTGTGGAATCTGCGCCACGATTTGCAGCCCGAACGCGGCACAAACCAGCGCCGGGCGATGTGTCATTTGCGCCAGCAGTTTATCGTAATAACCGCCGCCGTAACCGAGTCGCGCGCCATCCCGGCTAAATGCGACGCCGGGCAACAGGGCGAATTCTACCTCATTTATGTCATTCAGCCGTTTGCAGCGTTCGACCACCGGCTCGCGTATCCCCCATAAACCCGTCTCCAGCTGGATTTCAAGGTCGTCTATCCGATATAAATCCAGCTGGTTGGTGTGACGGTTGACTTTGGGTAACACCAGCTGCTTGCCATCGGCCAACACCCGCCTTACCCAGAAATCGCTGGCGTACTCGCTGCCGAAGTTCATATAGCCCAGCACTGTTGTAGCCTGGCGGTATTCCGGCAGTTGCAACAGCCGCGCGGTGATCACAACGTTGTACGCAGCGCGAGTCTCATGCGGAAGCTGCTCGCGCGCGGCAAGGATATTTTTCCTGATCTGCTGTTTTTCTGATGCAAGCGTCATTTTATCCAGCCTCTACGCCTTGCTGTCCGGCGCTTCCAGTCTCAACCCTTGGCAAAATGTCACGGGTTGCTCACTTTCGGCGCGCAGTCGCCGCTTCAGCTTGCGCCAATATGCATCCGCATTGTTGGTCAACACAGCAACTACACCCGATCAATCCAATAGTTCGGTTCACGGTGCTGGTTTGCAACCGCAACCACGTAAATGTAATCGCTTTCAAACGAATACAGCAGCTTGTAGGGAAAGCGGCTTAATGTCAGGCGCCTGATTTCGCCAATTTCAAAGGGGCAGGCGAATGGCCAGTTACGCAAGCGCGGCAGTGCATCACGAACTTCGCTGCGAAACGCTTTGCCGAGATAGGTCGCTTGTCGTTGGTAGTAGCGTTCTGCTTCCTCAAATTCCAACCGTGCTTCCGGCGAGAAAATAACCCGCATCAAAAATCCCCGAAAATTTCTTCGGCAGGAATGCCTTGCACTTTCCCTGTACGGTACGCGGCCAAACGGCGCACAGCTTCTTCCTGCCAGATGCGATCAATTTTTGGGTCAGGCCGATCAAGGCTATGCAAAATCTGATCGACCAACTCGAATCGGTCTGCCGGATCGAGTTTTAATGCCAGTGCGGCAATTTCCTGTGCTCCCATTTTAGTCTCCTCGTGATAGATGGTTTTAGCCCAAAAACAAGCGGTACGCGGGGTTGTCGGTCTCGTCGTAATAGGGGTAGCCCAGGGTGTCGAGAAACTCGGTGAACGCCTGTTTGTCGTGATCCGGTACCTGCATGCCGACCAGCACGCGACCATAGTCCGCGCCGTGGTTGCGGTAGTGGAACAGGCTGATGTTCCAGCTGTGATTCATTTTGTTGAGGAATTGCATTAGCGCGCCGGGGCGTTCCGGAAATTCGAAGCGGAACAGGATTTCGTCCGTCGCTTCGGGGGCATGTCCGCCCACCAGATGGCGCAGGTGCAGCTTGGCCATTTCGTTGTCGCTCAAATCCAGCGTGGGCAGCTTGTGGTCTTGCAGTTTCTCCACCAGTTCGCCGGATTCCGCCTGATCGCGTACCTGGATGCCGAGAAATACCTGTGCGGCCTTCGGGTCGGCAAAGCGGTAGTTGAATTCGGTGATGTTGCGGCGGCCCAGCAGGGCGCAGAACTTGCGGAAACTGCCGGGTGTCTCGGGTATGGTTACCGCCAGTATGGATTCGCGCTTTTCGCCGATGTCGGCGCGTTCCGCGACAAAGCGCAGGCGGTCGAAATTCATGTTCGCGCCGCTGGTGACGGCAACCAGCGTCTCGCCGCTGAGTTGTTCACGCTCCGCATACAGCTTGGCGCCGGCAATGGACAGCGCACCCGCCGGTTCGAGCACGGAACGGGTATCTTCAAAGACATCCTTGAGTGCGGCGCAAACGGCGTCGGTGTCCACCAGGATGATCTCGTCTACCAGCTTGCGGCACAGGCGCAGTGTTTCGACGCCGACCTGCTTGACGGCCACGCCGTCGGCGAACAGCCCGACATGGTCGAGCGTGACGCGTTTTTTGGCCTTGAGAGAGCGATACATGGCATCCGAATCCACCGGCTGTACGCCGATAACCTTGATATCGGGGCGCAATGACTTGACGTAGGCGGCGACGCCGGAAATCAGCCCGCCCCCGCCTATCGCACAGAATATGGCATGGACGGGCTGGCTGTGCTGGCGCAGGATCTCCATGCCTATGGTTCCCTGTCCGGCAATGACATCGGGGTCGTCATAGGGATGGACGAAAGTCATGCCGTTCTGCTTTTCCAGTTCCAGTGCGTGTGCATAGGCGTCGGAGTAGGAGTCGCCAAACAGTACCACTTTCGCACCCCGTCCCGATACGGCCTGAATCTTGATCTGCGGGGTAGTGGTGGGCATCACGATGACCGCCTTGCAGCCCAGCTTGAGCGCGGACAGCGCCACGCCTTGCGCGTGGTTACCCGCCGAGGCGGCAATGACGCCGCGCTTCAGTTGCTCAGTCGTGAGCTGCGCCATCTTGTTGTACGCGCCGCGCAGCTTGAACGAGAACACCGGCTGCATGTCCTCGCGTTTGAGCAGTATGGTATTGCCGGTGCGTGCCGATAAGTTCGGCGCGACTTCCAGCGGGGTTTCAATCGCCACGTCATAGACGCGGGCGTTAAGGATGCGTTTCAGGTAGCCATTCATGTTCATTTGCCTTTCAGCTGCGCAGATTAGCATAACGGGCATGGCCTAATGAATTTTTCATGCCTGTTTCCCTCTCCTCAATCCTCTCACGCCTGCGGGCGAGGAAGCAAATGAGTTGCTGCGCAAATTTCACGTTAATTGCTTGCCTTATCTCTTGCGACACCGCGTAAAATCGGTTCAAATGCCACGCATGGAAAAACAGCATGGGTTTATCATACAGACGCAGGTGAAATACCTGACCGATCAGTCCGACGAGGCGGCGGATCGTTTCGTATTCTCCTACACTATCAGCATCACCAATCTCGGCACGCAGGCTGCCAGACTCATCAGTCGTCACTGGGTCATCACCGATGCGTTCAACCACGTACAGGAAGTGCGTGGTCAGGGCGTGGTGGGTGAGCAGCCGTTGCTGCAGCCCAGGCAGAGCTTTGAATATACCAGCGGTACGGTGCTCGCCACTCAGGTGGGCACCATGCGCGGCAGCTATCAGATGCAGGGTGCGGATGGAGCGGATTTTGAAGTCGATATCGCGGAATTTGTGTTGAGCGTACCGCGTGTCCTCCATTAAGGTTTTGTCAAAAATGCGAATCGCACTGATGCCGCTGCTCTTGCTGGCAGCCTGCGCCACACCCCCCGCCCCGCAAATATGTCCCGCTCCTCAGGCATGTCCCGTTCCTCAGGCATGTCCTGACACGGCAGCATGCGTCGTGCCGCCTGCTGCCGTGGCACCGCCCGTGGCCGCAGCCCCGTTTGCGGTCAGCAAGTGGGAAATGTTGCCGGACTGGCAGAAGATGGATCTGCAGCCCAGTTGGGTGGCTTTCCTGCAAAGTTGCCGCGCCTTGAAGAACAAGCCGGACTGGCAGACGGTTTGCGCACGCGCCCATGAGCTGGCCCAGCCGGGCAATGAGACGTTGCGGCTGTTCTTTGAGGAAACATTTACCCCTTATCAGGTGTTCAATCCCGATGGCTCCTCGCAGGGGCTGATTACCGGTTACTACGAGCCCCGTTTGTCTGGCAGCCGCGTCAGGACAGCGCGTTTCAGATATCCGCTGTACGCCGCGCCCGATGACATGCTGACGATAGACTTGAGCGAGGTCTATCCCCAGCTGAAAGACATGCGTTTGCGCGGACGGCTGGAAGGGCGGCGCATCCTGCCCTATTTCAGCCGTGCCGACATTGACGAGGGTAAAGGCGCACTGCGCGGGCGTGAATTATTCTGGGTGGACAACGCGGTTGATCTGTTTTTTCTGCAAATACAGGGTTCCGGCCGTATCGAGTTGGCAGATGGCGCGCTGGTCAAAGTCGGCTATGCCGATCAGAATGGCCATCCCTATATTTCCATCGGCAGGAAGCTGATCGAGATGGGCGAACTCAAGATCGAGCAAGCCTCCATGCAGGGCATCAAACACTGGGCGGAGCAGAATCCCTCCAAGTTGACCGCGCTGCTTGAGCATAATCCCAGCTATGTATTCTTCCGTGAGTTGCCCGAGGGGCTGTCCGCGCCGCTGGGCGCACTCGGCGTGCCGCTGACCGATCAATACAGCATCGCGATCGATCCGCGCACCATTCCGCTGGGCGCGCCGGTATTCCTGTCTACCACTTACCCGAACACGGCGGAACCGCTGAACCGGCTGATGCTGGCGCAGGACACGGGCGGTGCAATCAGGGGCGCGGTGCGTGCGGATTTCTTCTGGGGTTTCGGCGATCAGGCTGGCGCTCAGGCGGGCCGCATGAAGCAGAGCGGCCAGATGTGGGTGCTGTTCCCTAAGGGCGCAGAACCGGCGCTTAATTAAACGATGTGCTCGTAGTCGTATCCGCGCCGTTTGGCCTCTTGCAGTGCGCTGTCGGCCAGTTTAAGCAGGCTGGTCGCATCGGAGTCGCGTTGAGGTATCAGGCTGGTGCAGCCTATGCAGATCGTTACTACGCCGTCCGGCGAGTCGTGATGCGGGATGTTCAGGGCGCGTATCTGGTCACGCAGTTTGCTGGCATGCTGTTGCAGACCCCCGGGGCTGTCCCCCAGTGATACGACGGCAAATTCGTCATTTTCATAGCGTGCGACGCAGTCCGAGGCACGCGAGAACGACTTGGCGATGCGCTCGCCGACCATACGCAAGCAGGCATCTCCCGCCGCATGCCCGTAGCGTGCATTGAAACGCCCGAACTGATCCAGATCGATCACCAGTACCGACAGCAGGCTGTGCGTGCGTTGTGCGGTTTGCAGCATGTGTTCCAGCTGCTCATCAAAGTGCTGGCGGTTGCTCAGCCCGACCAGCGGGTCGGTGCGGGATTGCGCATCGCGTTGCCGGTTCAGCAGTTCCAGATGCGACCGACGCAGGCGTTGCTCGGACAGGATGCGCCCGGTCACGTCTTTCTGTATGCCGACGAAGTGGGTGAGTTCGCCCTGTTCGTTGCGCAGCGCGGAGATGCTCAGTTCGTTCCAGAACAGGGCACCGTCGCGGCGGTAGTTGCGCAGCGTGACGATGCAATTCTTGCCCTGATGCAGCGCCTCGCGCAGTACGGCGATGTCGGGTTGTTCCGTATCCGCGCCCTGGAGAAAGCGGCAGTTCTTGCCGAGCAATTCGGCCGCCGGGTAGCCGGATAGCCGTTCAAACCCCGCATTGACATAGATCAGCGGGAAATCCTTTGCGCGTGCATCGGCGATGGTGATGCCGTCGTGCGATTGATCGACCGCACGGGCGAGCAGGTCGCGTGTGATCTCGGGCGAGGCGCTCATGTTGATTACTCCCGCTTCAGGGCGTGCTGACCGGCGTTGCAGTCAGGATTAGCGCCCATGTTCGTCCAGTTGTTTTTCCAGTTGTTCGGCGGGCAGGTAGCCGGGAACTTGTGTGCCATCGAAGAAAATCAGGTTGGGCGTGCCGTTTACGCGTAGTTTCTTGCCTGTCGCCACGACCTTGTCGGTAGGTGTGTTGCAGGTAGCGTTGGCTGGTTTTGTTCCCTTGAGCATCAGATCGTCCCATGCCTTGACCGGGTCTTTTGCGCAGTGCACATTGCGCACGAGTTCATCCGATCCCTGGAAAATGGGGTACATGAACATATACAGCGTGACATTGTTGATCTTGGAAATTTCCTTTTCCAGTTTCTTGCAGTAGCCGCAATTGGGGTCGGTGAAATAGGCCATCTTGCGCTGCCCGTTGCCCTTCACCTTTTTGATGGCGAGTTCCAGTGGCAGCTTATTGAATTCGATGGCAAATAATTTATTGCGGCGTTGTTCGGTGAGGTCGGTGCGGCTCTTGATTTCGACGATGCTGCCATCGAACAGGTATAGCCCCTGTTCATCGGTGTATAGCAGCTGTTCGCCGATCACGACTTCATAAAGTCCGGAATAAGGCGTTTTGACGACATGCTCAAGCTTGCCGATTCCGGGAAACTTGCTTTGCAGGGACTGGCGGATTTCGGCCTCTCCTGCATGGGCGGCGGAGAAGCTGAGGAACAGAAACAGGGCGATAATTTTTTTGGCAAAAGTCATTTCATTCGCTTTCATGGTGGTTCGGCGGTTAGTTGAGGGCGTGCTGCATGAGTAATTTTTTCAGTGGAACGAGGTGATTCGTGGCATCCAGGCCGAGATTGCGCAGGGTGCGTAACACGGGATCGTCGTTGCAGAACAGCTGCTTCAGACCATAGGTGGTGGCCTGCATGGTGTGGATGTCTTCGCGGCGTTTCCGGTCATAGCGGCGTAGCAACTGCGCATCGCCGCAATCGCTGCACCCGCCGCGATTCGTCAGCAGTTCCGCCAGTTGTCGCGCATCGCGGAATCCGGTGTTCACGCCCTGACCGGCCAGCGGGTGCATGTTGTGCGCGGCGTCGCCTATCAAGGCCACACGCGGCGCGCTGATTTGCGGCAGGGTGAGCAGGCGTAGCGGAAATGCGGCAGGCGGTGTGATGAGCCGCAGATTACCCAGTGTGTTTTGAGAGGCGGCAGCGACCTGTGAGCAGAGTGCTTCTGGCGACAAGGCCAGCAGGGCAGCAGATTTCTCAGGGCTGACCGACCACACCATGGAAACGTGCAGACCGGGCAGCGGCAGCAGGGCAAGAATGCCGTCCTCCTGAAACCATTGGTGGGCGATGCCGCGATGCGGCAGTTCGCAGTTGAAATTGGCAACCACGCCGTGTTGCCGGTAGTCCACTGGCGCGGCAGAAATGCCCGCCTGGTTGCGCACCCAGGAGTTGCGCCCGTCGGCGCCGACGATCAGTCTTGCGCTCAACGTTCTGCCGTCTTCCAGCATGAGTTCGGCGGAGTCTTCAGCTATTGAGAGCGCCTTGCAGCGTGCCGGATGAAAGAAGGCGAGGTTTTCCTGATCTTGCAATACCTGCCACAGCGCATGTTGCAGCGCGCGATTTTCCAGTATGCAAGCCAGTTCCGCCACGCCCATCTGATAGGCGGAAAACTCCAGCTTGGAGCCGGTATCGCCGAATACGCGCATTTCTTCCACAGGCGCGATGCGTGCCGGGTCAAGTTGCGCCCAGGCGCCTGATTGTTCGAGAAATTTGCGGCTGCCGGGACTGATCGCATAAATGCGGCTGTCCCAGTCGTCAGCGAGCGCGGGGTCATTCAACGCGGGCGCGGCACCTGCTTCCACCAGCGCCAGCGACAGCCCGCTGTCTTTCAGTGCGGCAGCCAGGCTGGCGCCCACCAGACCGCCGCCGATAATCACAACGTCGTATTGCATCGAGGTTTTCATAGGGCTTAATCATAGCGATATTTTCCATGCCTGTCCGCATGCTTTATAATCCGCAACCCTATCTGAAAGTCAGCAATGCGCATCGGCCCTTATCAACTGAAAAATAATCTCATCGTTGCCCCCATGGCCGGGGTAACCGATCGGCCTTTCCGCATGTTGTGCAAACGCATGGGGGCGGGCATGGCGGTGAGCGAAATGGTCGCGTCCAATTCGCTGCTGTACGGCTCGGAAAAGACAAAGCGTCGCGCCAACCATGAAGGCGAAGTCGATCCCATCTCAGTGCAGATCGTCGGCGCCGACCCTAAGATGCTGGCGGAAGCGGCGAAATACAACGTGGATAACGGCGCGCAAATCATCGATATCAACATGGGCTGTCCGGCAAAGAAAATCTGCAACGTGATGGCGGGTTCGGCCTTGCTGCAAAATGAGCCGCTGGTTGCGAAACTGCTTGAGGCCGTGGTCGGCGCGGTGAATGCGCCGGTGACGCTAAAGATACGTACAGGCTGGGACAAAAACAATCGCAATGCGGTACGTATCGCACAGATTGCGGAGGCGTCCGGCATACAGGCGCTGGCCATTCATGGCCGTACCCGCGCCTGCGCCTACACCGGCGATGCCGAGTACGACACCATCGCGGCGGTGAAGGACAGCGTAAACATCCCCATCATCGCCAATGGCGACATCACCACGCCGGAAAAAGCCCGCTATGTGTTGCAGTATTCCGGCGCGGATGCGGTGATGATAGGCCGCGCGGCGCAGGGGCGTCCCTGGCTGTTCCGCGAAATCGAATATTTCCTGCAAACCGGCGAGCATTTGCCCGCACCGGAGGTCTCCGAGATTCATCGCGTATTGCTCGGGCATGTGAATGAATTGTATGAATTTTATGGCGAGCACACCGGGCTGCGCGTAGCGCGCAAGCATATCTCGTGGTATACGAAAGGGCTGGTCGGTTCGGCGCACTTCCGCCATCAGATGAACAGGCTGGAAAGCCCGGAAGAACAACTGGCGGCCGTGAATGATTTTTTTGCAGAACAGGCGCAGCGTGGATTGCAGCTGCGCTATCTTGATGACCTGGTGCGAGAGGGAGTGGCGGCATGAGCGATTGCGCGATAGACGAAAACGAGATGGCACGTTATGTGCGTCTCTCACTCAGTGAATATTTCTGTGATCTCGATGGCGAGGAACCGTGCAGCGGCTTGTACGACATGGTGATAAATTGTGTCGAAAAACCGCTGGTCGAGATGGTGTTGTCGCAGGTGGGCGGCAATCAGTCGCGCGCAGCAGCCATGTTGGGCATCAATCGCAATACTTTGCGCAAGAAAATGCTGCTGCACGGTATCGAGTAAGCAGTGTCTGGTTACGGCTACGCCTAACCCGACCTACAGCTGAAGTCCGACCTACAACGAATTAATTTTTTACTGGAACTACTATGGCAACGATCAAACAGGCACTCATCAGCGTTTCGGATAAATCCGGCGTACTCGAATTCGCAAGAGGTTTAACGGATCTCGGCGTGAAAATCCTCTCCACCGGCGGAACGGCCAAGCTGTTCACCGACAATGGCATACCCTGTACCGAAGTGGCCGATTACACAGGTTTTCCGGAAATGCTGGACGGTCGTGTCAAGACGCTGCAACCCAAGGTGCATGCCGGTATTCTGGCGCGCCGCGATTTGCCCGAGCATGTCGCTACGCTGGAAAAACACGGCATTCCTACCATCGATCTGGTGGTAGTGAATCTGTACCCGTTCGCCGCGACCATCGCCAAACCGAACTGTTCGCTGGAAGATGCGATCGAAAATATCGACATCGGCGGGCCGACCATGGTGCGCGCGGCGGCCAAGAATCACGGCCACGTTGCCATCGTCACTGACCCTGAGGATTACAGTTCCGTGCTGGCCGAGATGCAGACCAATGCCGGTGCCGTGTCCGACGCGACGCGTTTCGAGCTGATGAAGAAGGCATTTTCACACACTGCAGCCTATGATTCCGCGATCAGCAACTATCTGACCACTATCGCCAGCGACGGCACGAAGTCCGAATTCCCGGCGCAGATCAACTTCAACTTCGCCAAGGTGCAGGACATGCGCTATGGCGAGAATCCTCACCAGAATGCGGCCTTTTATCGTGAATTGACGACCGTTGCCGGCAGTATCGCCAATTACACGCAGGTGCAGGGCAAGGAACTTTCCTATAACAATATCGGCGATGCGGATGCGACCTGGGAACTGGTGAAGACCTTCGAGCAGTGCGCCTGCGTGATCGTCAAGCATGCCAACCCCTGCGGCGTCGCCATCGCTGATACGGCGCTGTCTGCCTACAAACTGGCGTTCGCCACCGACCCGACTTCGGCATTCGGCGGCATCATCGCCTTCAACCGCACGGTGGATGCGGCCGCGGCAGAGGCCGTAGCGCAGCAGTTCGTCGAGGTGGTGATCGCACCCGAATACAGCGAGGCTGCCTTGCAGGTGTTCGCCGCCAAGCCGAACGTGCGCGTGCTGATCGTGCCGCTGTCCGATGCGCATAATGTCTATGACGTGAAACGGGTAGGCGGTGGCCTGCTGGTGCAGACCCCGGATATCCTCAACGTGCAGCTGGCACAACTGAAGGTGGTCACCAGGGTTCAGCCCGATGCCGCGCAGTTGCAAAATCTGCTGTTCGCCTGGCGTGTCGCGAAATACGTGAAGTCCAATGCGATCGTGTTCTGCAACAACGGCCAGACGCTGGGCGTCGGCGCGGGGCAGATGAGCCGTGTGGACAGCACTAAAATTGCTGCGATCAAGGCGCAGAACGCGGGCCTGAGTCTGGCGGGTTCAGTGGTCGCATCGGACGCTTTCTTCCCGTTCCGCGACGGCCTGGACGTACTGGCCGCAGCGGGCGCGAAGGCGGTCATTCAGCCGGGCGGTTCGATGCGCGATGCGGAAGTCATCGCCGCAGCGGACGAACACGGCATCGCCATGGTTTACACCGGCTATCGTCATTTCAGGCACTAATGCAGGGTGCGGGATTGAGGATTCAGTAACAAGTACGTCATTCCCGCGCAGGCGAAAATCCAGCAGAATGTTTATTCCGCAAAGCGGTGGGTAGTTCAGTAAAGCAATTGCCGTACAGTTTGGTCAAATAGCGAATTAGAAACGGAGATTTCGTATGCCAACGATCAGCATGTTTTACGGTATCTTGGTGTTGATGTTTTATCGTGATAATCGGCGGCATCATCTGCCGCATATTCATGTTCGCTATCAGGGTGAAGAGGCGGCGATTTTGATAGATGACGGCAGTATTTTGGAAGGTAAGTTGCCGCCAAAACAACTCAAAATGGTGCAGGCCTGGATTGAAATTCACAAAGAAGAATTGATGGTGGATTGGGAATTGGCTGTAAATGGCGAAGACCCTTTCAGAATCGCTCCGTTACAGTGAGGTAAAACATGTTGCTTGATGTTGTGCAGGTAAAAACTACCCCAGATTTTCAGCTTGAACTGGCTTTTCAAAATGGCGAGCAGCGTCGTTTTGATATGCGTCCTCTGCTGACGATGCGTCCGTGGAATCGTATTGCCAGCGAGCAATTATTTCATCGTGCAACGGTCGCTTATGGGACGGTGATCTGGCCCGGTGAAATAGATATCTCACCGGAAACACTGTACGACGATTCGGTGCCGTTATAAATTTTGCAGTGTGAGCTGTTGCGTACGCGGGTTATAAATATGGTGGGCAAGTGGCACACCTTACGTTGAGGTAATAATGAAAATATTGGTTATAGGTTCCGGTGGCCGCGAACACGCCATGGCGTGGCGTCTGGCGCAGGCGGCTAAAGTGCAAAAGGTGTATGTGGCGCCCGGCAACGCGGGCACATCGCTGGAAAAAGGGCTGGAGAATGTCGCGCTCAGCGGCGTTGATGAGCTGCTGGCATTTGCGATCCGCGAAAATATCTACCTCACCGTGGTGGGTCCGGAGGCGCCGCTGGCCAAAGGCGTGGTGGATGCATTCCGCAGGTCGGGGCTGAAAATATTCGGACCCACCCGGGCCGCTGCACAGCTGGAAAGCTCGAAGGATTTTGCCAAGGCATTCATGGTGCGGCACAACATCCCCACCGCGTTTTACGAGACTTTCAGCGATGTGGCGGCGGCGCATGCATATGTGAACAAACACGGCGCGCCTATCGTGATCAAGGCCGATGGTCTGGCGGCGGGCAAGGGCGTGGTGGTGGCGATGACACTGGATGAGGCGCATCAGGCTGTCGATATGATGCTGTCCGATAACAAGCTGGGCGATGCCGGCGCGCGCGTGGTGATCGAGGAGTTTCTGGCGGGAGAAGAGGCCAGCTTTATCGTGATGGTGGATGGAAAGAACGTCTTGCCGCTGGCGACCAGTCAGGATCACAAACGCCTGCAGGACGGCGACATGGGACCGAACACCGGCGGCATGGGCGCGTATTCTCCGGCGCCTGTGGTCACGCCCGAGGTGTATGCGCGCGCGCTGCGTGAAGTCATCATGCCGACCGTTCAGGGCATGGAAAAGGAAGGGCACACATACACGGGTTTCCTGTATGCGGGGCTGATGATCTCGCCGGATGGCGGCATCAAGGTGCTGGAATTCAATTGCCGTCTGGGCGACCCGGAAACCCAGCCTATCATGCTGCGTCTGAAGAGCGATCTGCTCAAGCTGGTGGAGCACGGGGTGAACGGCACGCTGGACAGTGTAGAAGTAGAGTGGGACAGACGCACGGCACTGGGTGTGGTGATGGCCGCCGCCCATTACCCCGATACGCCACGCACGGGCGATGTGATCAGCGGTTTGCCGGACAGAGGCGAGGAAGACGCGCATGTATTCCACGCAGGAACGCAGCTGGTCGATGGCAAGGTCGTGACCAGCGGCGGGCGCGTGCTTTGTGTGACGGCGCTGGGCGACAGCGTGCGCATGGCACAGCGCCGCGCCTATCAGATCGCGGATGAGATTCATTTCGATGGCAGTCAGATGCGTCGAGATATCGGTTTTCGGGCGATCAAGACAGCCAGGTGACGCGCTACCGTTCCATCGCCGCCCATCTGAAGCGCGGCGGGCTGATCGCCTATCCCACCGAGTCCTGCTATGGACTGGGCTGTGATCCGGCCAATCGCACTGCGGTGCTGCGATTGTTAAAACTGAAACAGCGCCCGCAACGCAAGGGGCTGATACTGATTGCCTCGGATTATCAGCAGCTTAAGCGTTATTTGCAGCCGCTGGATTCTGTGCAGCAGCAGCGCTTGCGCGAGGCCGGAGCGCAGGCGATTACCTATCTGATGCCGACACGCGCAGCCGCGCCACGCTGGTTGCGTGGTGCACATGACACCCTGGCTGTGCGCCTGACCGCGCACCCGTTCGCCAGAGGATTGTGCCGGGGGGTGCATAGCGCGCTGGTGTCCACCAGTGCCAATCGCAGCGGTCAGCAATCGATCAGGACTTATGCGGAATGTCAGCGTCAGTTCGGCAAAAAAGTCTGGGTCTTGCCGGGATTGGTGGGGAAACGCAAACAGCCTTCGCGGATACTCGCGTGGGCAGATGGTAGAATCGTGCGCGGTTAATATTTAATAGACTGGATTCCCGCCTTTGCGGGAACGCCGGCGAAACTGGAGAGAACATGAGCGTAAACAGCGCAGCCGTAAAAGAATACCTGCTGGAACTGCAAGAACTGATCGTCGAGCGCCTGGAGCAGGTGGATGGCAAGAAATTCATCCGCGATGCGTGGACGCGCGAGCCCGGCGGTGTCGGCATAGGCGCGGGCGGCGGCATCAGCTGCATCCTGGAAGAAGGCAACGTATTCGAGCGCGGCGGCGTGGCGTTCTCGCACGTGCAGGGCGACAAGATGCCCGCCTCGGCCACGGCGCACCGCCCCGAGCTGGCGGGATGCAGCTGGGAGGCGATGGGCGTGTCGCTGGTGATGCACCCGCGCAATCCGTATGCGCCGACTACCCATGCCAATGTGCGCATGTTTATGGCGCACAAGCCGGATGGCGAATCCGTGTTCTGGTTCGGCGGCGGCATGGATCTGACGCCGTATTACGGCTTCGAGGAAGATGCCGTGCATTTTCATCAGGCCTGCAAGAATTCGCTCGCGCCTTTCGGCGACGATCTCCATCCGAAATATAAAAAATGGTGCGATGAGTATTTCTTCCTCAAGCATCGCAATGAGCCGCGCGGCATCGGCGGTATCTTCTTCGATGACCTGAGCCTGCCGGATTTCGAGACCGCATTTGCCATTCAGCAAAGCGTGGGCGATCACTTCCTGTCGGCCTATGTGCCTATTCTGGAAAAGCGTATGGATACGCCCTACGGTGAGCGCGAACGCGACTTCCAGGTCTACCGGCGCGGACGCTATGTGGAATTCAATCTGGTGATAGACCGCGGCACCATCTTCGGTCTGCAATCGAACGGTCGTACCGAATCCATCCTGCTGTCCATGCCGCCGCTGGTGAAATGGCGTTATGACTGGCATCCGGAAGCGGGTACGCCGGAAGCCGAACTCTACGACACCTTTTTGAAACCCAGAGACTGGGTGTAATCACGCTGTTGCGCGGGAGGAACTATGCAGACCAAGGAACACTGGGAAAACGTTTATTCGACCAAGCAAACGGATGCGGTGAGCTGGTTTCAGCCGCATGCCGATCTTTCGCTTGATCTCATCAAGGCGAACGGTATGGGTCGCGAGGCGGGCATCATCGATGTGGGCGGCGGTGCATCTACGCTGGTGGACGACCTTGTTGCCGATGGCTACACCGATCTTGCGGTGCTCGATCTGTCGGAGGCTGCGCTGGATGCGGCGCGCAAACGTCTGGGGCCGCAGGCTGAGCGTGTGGAATGGATAGTGGCCGACATCACCAAGGCGGCGCTTGGTGAGCAGCGTTACGACATCTGGCATGACCGCGCCGTGTTCCATTTTCTGACCGACCCTGCGGATCGTGCCGCTTACGTGCAGACTGTGTTGCGTTCGGTAAAACCGGGTGGCCATGTTATCGTCGCCACTTTTGCCGAAGACGGGCCGCTGCAATGCAGCGGCTTGCCTGTGGTGCGTTATCGTCCGGGTGAGTTGCACGATCAGTTCGGCGCGGCATTCACGCTGCTTAAGCACCAGAAGGAAGCGCATTCCACGCCGTCCGGCGCGATGCAGCAGTTCATCTATTGCTACTGCCGACGTTCCTGATTCTTGCGCAACAGGATGCTGCGGAACCATCCGCCCGCGAGCACCGGCACATCGCTGACAATTTCCAGTTCGGGGGCGGCGGGCAGCACTTCCTCGAACACCACATCCATACGCGTAGCGATACGGCGTGAAAGCGGGGTGAGCAGGCGTCGCAGGGGGGCTGTTTGCTGCGGGTGCAGGAATTTGTCGAGCAGGATGACAGAACCGCCGGGTTTGAGCACGCGTGCGGCTTCCGCGAGGCAGTAGCGCGGCTCAGGCACGACGGCGGTGATCAGGTGCAGCACGACGTGATCGAAATGCGCGTCGGGAAACGGCAGCGCCATGCTGTCACCCAATACCCAGTTCACCTGTAAATTTGCGCCGCGCGACCTGGCGCGCGCGAGCATGCCGGCATTGAAATCAAGCGCGGTGTAGTGGTGCAGGGCGGGCAGCAAGGGCAGGTCCAGTCCGGTGCCCAGACCGCTCAACAAAACCTTTTCGGCTTTATAGCTTGTCAGGGCGCTGAGCGATTGCTTGCGTGCCGCGCGCATCGGACGTTCGATGACCAGATCGTAAAACGGCGCGATCAGACTGTAGCTGATGCGCAGCAGCGGATTGCTGCGGTAGTCCTGTTTGTCTTTCAAAGCGGTGTCACTCCTGTCGGTTTGGCTTCCGTGATGGCCTGCGCCAGCGCATCGATGGCCTGCGTCCGGGCAAAACTCTTGCGCCATGCCAACGCAATCCGCCGCGAAGGCGCGGGTTTTGCAAACGGGATGGTCTTCAGCAAGGGGCTGCGATAGCGTGCGCTGTTCGCCGATGCGGGCAGCACGGTGATGCCCAGTCCCGAAGCCACCATGTTGCGTATGGTTTCCAGCGAGGTTCCCTGCTGGATTTCGGCCCCCTTGCGGTTAAGTTCCGGGCAGGCTTCGACCACCTGGTTGCTGAAACAGTGTCCGTTGTCGAGCAGCAATACTTTTTCCTCGGTCAGTTCCTGTGCGTGTATGCTGCGACGCGCAAACCAGCGGTGCTCGATATTGACGACAACCGAAAATGGCTCGTCGTACAGCGGGCGGGTCAGGATGCTGGCGTCGCCGAATGGCAGGGCGATGAGGATGACATCAAGCTTGCCGTTGCGTAGCCGGTTTTCAAGGTTTGCGGTGATGTTTTCCTCCACTTCCAGCGGCATGTGCGGTGCAACCGACTTGAGCGCGGGGATCAGGTCGGGCAGCAGGTATGGGCCGACGCTGTGTATGACACCGATGCGCAACGGTGAGTTGAGCTGATTCTGGCCCTGTACGGCGATCTCGCGTATGCGTTCGGCTTCTTCCAGCACGCGCTGCGCCTGTTCGATGATGGCGTGACCCGTCGGCGTGAGGGAGATGCTGTTTTTGCCGCGTTCGAATATCTTGATCGCCAGTTCCTGCTCCAGCTTCTGTATTGCCAGCGATAAGGCGGGCTGGCTGATGTAAGCCTTCTCTGCGGCACGCCGGAAGTTGAGTTCCTGTGCGACGGCGACGATGTAGCGCAGTTCATTGAGGGTCATGTTACGCTCCTATTGATTTGTATTATAAATCACTATGGTTTGAACAATCAATTAGATATATGGGGTTGCTTTGTTTATAGTGGGGTCGTTGCAAGCAAGACATCTCATTAATCTACTGAACAGGAGAGCATCATGGCAAGACCAGAAATCAGGACCATCGCCAACCTTGAAGCGGCATTTGCCGGAGAATCGATGGCGCATATCAAGTACCGCTATTTTGCCAAAATCGCACGCGCGGCGGGCGACGAAGAAACGGCTAAAGTGTTCGAGGAAACAGCCAGCCAGGAAGTGCAGCACGCCTTGGGACATCTCGATCTGCTTTATCCCAGTGCCTCGCTGACCACGCAACGCTGTTTGCAGATGGCAATAGAGGGGGAAACTTACGAATACACCGAGATGTATCCGGGTTTTCTGAAGACGGCTCAGCAGGAAGGCAATGCGGCTGCGGTCTCGGAAATAAGCGAACAGATCGCTGAATCCATGGAGCATGCTGAATTGTTCAGAGTCACGCTGGAAAAGGCAGCCAAGCGCTTTGCCGCATTGGCCAGGGTGGAAGAGCGTCATGCCAACCAGTATCGCGCCGTATTGGCAAAAGTATCTGCATAACAAGGAGAAAAACATGAAAGTATGGCAATGTGTGGTGTGTGGGTTCATTTACAACGAAGTGGCAGGTTTGCCGGAGGAAGGCATCAGCCCCGGTACGGCATGGGTTGATATTCCCGCCGACTGGGCATGCCCGGACTGTGGCGTAGCAAAAGCGGATTTTGAGATGGTGGAAATCTAGCAGCCTGCCAGTCGCACGATAAGGAGAAGGCACATGAATAATGTTGTTGTGCTGGGCAGTGGCCTGGCCGGATACACGCTGGTGCGCGAGTTGCGCAAACTGAATCGCGAGATAACCATCACTCTGGTGTCGCGCGACAGTGGCGATTATTACTCCAAGCCCATGCTGTCGAATGCGTTTGCGCAAGGCAAGGATGCAGGCAGTCTGGTGCTGACCTCAGCCGCCGAGATGGCCGAGCAACTGGATATCACCCTGCTGGCGAATTGTGAAGTGCGTGCAATCGATCGCGCCCGCAAACAGCTGGATACCACGGCGGGGATTGTTGAGTACGGCAAACTGGTGCTGGCACTGGGTGCTGACCCGATACGCATTCCGCTGCAAGGCGATGCGGAGGTGTTGTCGGTGAACGATCTGTCTGATTACGCACGGCTGCGCGAGCGTCTGGCTGCGGCGCAGTCTGTCGTCATCATGGGTGGCGGATTGATAGGCTGCGAGTTCGCCAATGACCTGGCGGCTGCCGGTTATGCGGTCAGCGTGATCGATCCCGGGCCTTACCCGCTGGCCTCTCTGATGCCCGAGCAAGCAGGCGCTCAGTTGCTCAAACCCTTGTCCGATCTGAGCGTGAGCTGGCGCTTCGGTATGGCGGTGCAAGGCGTGGATAAGGCACTGTCCGGTTACGCGCTCACGCTCACCGATGGCGCGGTGATACACGCCGACCTCGTGTTATCCGCAATCGGCCTGCGCCCGCGCAGTCAGCTGGCACGCGAGGCCGGGCTGGAGGTGAATCGCGGCATTGTGGTGAACGCGCGCCTGCAAAGTTCGGATGCAGCCATCTTCGCGCTGGGCGATTGCGCGGAGATCGAAGGCAGGGTCTTGCCTTTTGTCTTGCCCATCATGCATGCCGGGCGTGCGCTGGCGAAAGTATTGAATGGCGAAGACGCGCAGGTGATTTTCCCGGCCATGCCTGTGGTGGTGAAAACGCCGGCGCATCCCGTCGTCGTATCGCCGGTGGCGCGTGATGCGCCGGGTGCATGGCAGACGCTGGCGACGGGGAACGGCATCAGCATGGGATTTTTCGACCCGCAGGGCGGGATGACAGGGTTTGCGCTCACGGGTGAATATGCCGGAGCGCGCAGTGAGATGACCAGAAAACTGACCGTCTGATTTATCCTTAAAACGGCTTTTCATCCACGCAATGGTTTTCGCAGGGATGCTGCCTTTGGCAGCAACTCGCAAAGACACGAAATTCACGAAAGAAAACAATTGATTGCATAAGTTTACCAACTCACCTAACGAGTGATACAACAAATCCTGACATGTATTTGAATTTGTTCGTGTTTGTTCGTGCTTTTCGTGGACAACTGCTTTTTCGAGGTTTACAGATAATTGCCAGCGATTCCGGTAAAGATGGCCGCGCCGAACCAGTTGTTATGCAGGAACGCCTTGAAGCATGCATCGCGCTGGCGGTTTTTGATCAACCGGTAGTGATGCATCGCGATGAATGCGGCCGCCAGCAGGCACAGGTAAAACGCCGCGCCCATCCCGGTCATTTGTCCTGCGATGGCAAGCAGTATCAGCGTGACGGCATAGCAGGTCATCACCGCCGCGACATCGTATCTGCCGAAGAACAGTGCGGATGAATGGATACCCAGATGGAGGTCGTCGTCCCTGTCCACCATCGCATATTCGGTATCGTAGGCGATTGCCCAGAACATGTTGGCGATCAGCAGCAGCCAGGCCACCGGCGGCACCGCGTCCAGTTGAGCGGCGAAGGCCATGGGTATGCCGAAACCGAAGGCGATGCCCAGATAGGCTTGCGGAATGGCGAAGAAGCGTTTGGTAAACGGATAGCTGGCGGCGAGAAACACAGCGGGAACTGACAACAGTTTGGTCAGTGTGTTGAGCGGCAGGATCAGCAGCAGGGAAATCACGGCGAGCGCCACTGCCAGCCACACCGCCTCGCGGGGGGCGATGCGCCCGCTGGTGACGGGGCGCGCCTCGGTGCGCTTGACGTGTTTGTCTATGTGACGGTCGGCAAAATCGTTGATGGCACACCCGGCGGAACGCATCAGCACCGTGCCCAGCGTGAAAATCAGCACGATGTGCCAGGCAGGATGTCCCTCGCCCGCGATCCACACGCCCCAGAGCGTAGGCCACAGCAGCAGCAGTATGCCTATGGGGCGGTTCAGGCGGGTAAGCTGGAAATACAGGTGCAGACGTTCGGAGAATTTCATGCCGCGATTTTACCTTACCCGTCATTCCCGCGAAGGCGGGAATGACAAGTTAGTGGCCAAGTTTCAATATTTCCGGCAAAAACACTTCCGTCACCAGCAGCGGTTCATGGTGTAAATAAAACAGCGATCTGCGCGCCCATAGCCTGCCGGGCGCATCGGGCAGTACGGCAGCGGCGCGTCGGAATAGCGGGTGATGGGGATGCAAGGCCTTGTAATGCAAGGGCTGGCGCACCACCTGCGGATGCGAAAACAGCAGCGCGCCCAGCGGCTTGCTGCCCAGTCCGCGCACCGCCTGCCAGGCGCCGCGCAGATGGCGGGCGGCGCAGGCGCTGTGGGCAAACACCACCGGCCGGCCATCAGCATGCAGGAACACTTCGCGCGACCAGGCGAGCTGATGCGGCGCAATGCCGAGCAGGGCGGATTCGTCCAGCGCGATGCGCGCCAGACCGCTGTGCAGATTGCGCACGGAAAAATGGCCGCAGCGCTGCTGTATGCGCTGCGTCAGCGAGCCGTGGTCGCGCAGCCAGGGGGATAAATCGGCTCCGGCGCCAAGCGCCGCGCTATTCCAGTAGGTGTCGTTCACGGGAGGGAGGCGTGCAGGGTGTTTTTTATCATCGGGTGCTTTCTGCTATGCCCGTTATACGTGCAAATAGTCATGTCTTTTTGCCATCCAGCGCTGCAAATAGCTGCGTGCCGCATCCGGGTAGTCGCGCAGCAATTCGTCGGCGACCCGGCGCGCCTGTTCCAGTAAATCTTCGTCCGCATCGATGTCGGCGTAGCGCAACATCGCCACGCCGCTCTGCCGTGCGCCGAGCAATTCGCCCGGCCCGCGCAATTGTAAGTCCTGTTGCGCGATGGCGAAGCCGTCTGTGTTCTCGAATATCACTTTTAATCGCGTTCTAGCCAGCTCTGAGAGCGGTTTCTGATACAGCAGGATGCACAGGCTTTGCGCCGAGCCGCGTCCCACCCGCCCGCGCAGTTGGTGCAGCTGAGCCAGTCCCATGCGCTCGGCGTGGTCGATCACCATCAGGCTGGCGTTCGGCACATCCACGCCGACTTCGATCACGGTGGTCGCGACCAGCAGTTGCAGTGCCCCGGTCTTGAATTCCGCCATCACGCGGACCTTCTCGGCGCTGTCCATCTTGCCGTGTACCAGACCGGTGCGCAGTTCAGGAAAGGTGTCGGTCAGCAACTGGTGTGTTTCCAGCGCGTTCTGCAGTTGCAGCGCTTCTGATTCGTCTATCAGCGGGCACACCCAGTAGGCCTGCTGTCCCGCCATGCAGCCGGCGCGCACCCGCTCGAACACTTCGTCGCGGCGTGCATCGCTGACCAGCTTGGTGATCACCGGCGTCCTGCCGGGCGGCAATTCGTCTATCACCGATACGTCCAGATCGGCGTAATAGCTCATCGCCAGCGTGCGCGGGATAGGCGTGGCGCTCATCATCAGCTGGTGCGGTTCGCTGTTGTTCGCCCGGGCTTTGCCTTTCGCATGCAGCGCCAGGCGCTGCTGAACGCCGAACTTGTGCTGTTCGTCGACGATGGCCAGTCCCAGCTTGTGAAAGCTGATCTGATCCTGAAACAGCGCGTGCGTGCCGATGGCGAGCAGCGTTTCACCGGATGCGATCTTGTCGCTGGCCAGTTTCTTGTTTTTTTTCTTCAGGCTGCCGGACAGCCAGGCAGGCGCAATGCCCAGCGGGGCGAGCCAGTCGGAGAGCTTCAGGTAATGCTGCTCGGCCAGTATCTCGGTGGGTGCCACCAGCGCCACCTGATAGCCGTTCTCGATAGCCTGCAAGGCGGCGAGCGCGGCGATGACGGTCTTGCCGCTGCCGACATCGCCTAACAGCAGGCGTTGCATAGGGTGGGGTTTCGCCATGTCCAGACTGATTTCACCGTAGACCTTCTGCTGGGCCAGCGTCAATGCGAACGGCAGGTTTTTCAGCAGCGCTACGGTATGGCGTTCTTGTGGCGTGAGGGCGGGCGCGGCGCGCTGGCTGCGTTCCCTGTGGTGCACGCGCATCGAGAGTTGCTGCGCCAGTAATTCATCGAATTTGATGCGCCGCCATGCCGGGTGGCTGCGATCTTCCAGGCTGCTTGCGGAAATATCGGGTGCGGGATGATGCAGAATCTGGAGGCTTCCAAAAAAATCCAGTAAATTCAATGAGTCGCAAAGCGCTCCAGGCAGCGGATCGTTAGCAGGCAATACATCCAGCGCGTTGCTGATCAGCTTCTTCAGCGTAGCCTGCGACAATCCCGCCGTGGTCGGATAGACGGGGGTGAGGCTGGTTTGCAGCGGCGTCTCCTCATTCACCGCACTGCATTTTGGATGCACCATCTCAAGGCCGTAATAGCCCATACGGACTTCACCGATGGCACGGATTTGTTTATCAATTGCGAGCAGCTTCTGCTGGCTGGGATAGAAATTCAAGAAGCGCAGATACAATTCTCCGCCTGCGTCCTGCAGGCGGCAGATCAGCGTGCGGCGGGGGCGGAAGGTGATTTCGCTGTGCGTGATTGTGCCCTGAACCTGCACCGTCTCACCGGCTTGTACCGTGTCTATCGGCGCGAGATGGGTCTCATCCTCGTAGCGCAATGGCAGATGCAGCAGCAGGTCGGCGCGATGGTGTATCCCCAGCTTGGCGAGCCGGGACAAGGTGGCGGGCGAAATTTTTGCAGGTGCGGTCAATTTACCCGCTCACGCACGGAGGAGAAGGAGGCAGCTTGCAAACAGATTAAGCCTGTACCACCAGCACCCCGTCCATTTCGACCAGCGCGCCGCGCGGCAGGGCGGAGACGCCCACGGCGGCACGTGCCGGATAGGGCTGCTGGAAATAGCCCGCCATGATTTCGTTAACCTTGGCGAAATTCTTCAGATCGATGAGATAAACATTCAGCTTGACCAGATCGTTGAGATCGCTGCCGGCCGCATTAGCCACGGCGCGCAGATTCTGGAATACGCGGTGTATCTGCTCGTCTATGCCTTCCACCATCTGCATGGTGGCGGGGTCGAGGCCGATCTGGCCGGAAAGATACACGGTGTCATTCACGCGTATCGCCTGTGAATAGGTGCCGATCGCGGCGGGGGCGTCCGGGGTCTGGATGAATTGCTTGTTTGCCATGGCTGGAATCCTGTCTAAAGAATGATTGATCGCAGGCGTGGATTATAACCGAGCGTGACCAAAAACCGTCAGACGGCGATCTTGAAGATCACCTTGCGGATCGGACCGTCTCCCACCAGCGGCGCATGCGCGTCTTCCGGAAAAAAGATGCAGAAATGATCGGGCGGAACGGGTATCCACGAGGCAGGCGCGTCGAGGAAAAAAAGGATGTCGCGCTCCATGCTGTGCTCTCCCACAGGGTTATGGCAATCCGCCAGCGGTTTCCAGCCCATTGTCTCGTCGCCGTCCAGCACCAGCTGGATGTCTATGTAGCGCCGGTGCGCCTCCAGACGCGCCGTCTCTCTCGCGCGTCCCGGCACATGTTCCACGATGGCGATCAGATCGTCCCCTGCGATGGGGTAGCGCCCCGGCGCGAATGCATACAGGTCGTTATCACGCATGTATTCGAATGCGCGCTGGAACAGCGGATGCAACGCGGCGTAGCGTGAGGACTGGGAGAGGGAGGAGAGGATCATGGCGTTTTGTTCAGTCTGAAAATCCTATAAGAATCTTGCGATCATGCCCTTAGCCAAATCTCCCTGCATCGGTATCCGCACATGATGACCGCTGCCGGGAGCGACGTTGAGCGGTTCGCCCTTGAGGCTCTTCATCTCGGCGAGGGCTATGATCTGATTGCCGCTGGGGTGGATGATTTCCAGCCGGTCTCCGACACTGAATCGATTCTTGACGTTGATTTCCGCATAACCACCCTCGCAGGACACGATGTCGCCGACATACTGCTGGCGTGTGCTCTCCGAATGACCGCGCATGTAGTTCTGCTGCTCGTGGGTGTGGTGGCGCTCGTAAAAACCGTCCGTATAGCCGCGATTGGCCAGGGCATCCAGCGCACCCAGCAGGCCGTAGTTGAACGGGCGGCCGGCGACCGCATCGTCTATCGCCTGACGATAGACCTGGGCGGTGCGCGCGACGTAATAGATGGACTTGGTGCGGCCTTCGACCTTGAGTGAGTCGATGCCGATTTTCGCCAGACGCTCTACGTGTTCCACTGCGCGCAGGTCTTTGGAATTCATGATGTAGGTGCCGTGCTCGTCTTCCATCACCGGCATCAGCTCGTTCGGATGATCCTGGCGGGCGATCACATAGACGCGATCCGCCATCGGGTGGCGCTTTTGCCCGCCGCAATCGGACAGCGCGGACTCACTCAGCGCCTTGTCGAAATCGAAGTCTATTTTTTGTATGTCGCCTGTGCCGTTTTCCTCGGCATTGTCCATCTTGTAATCCCAGCGGCAGGAATTGGTGCAGGTGCCCTGATTTGCATCGCGATGGTTGAAGTAGCCTGACAGCAGACAGCGGCCCGAGTAGGCGATGCACAGCGCGCCGTGCACGAATACTTCCAGTTCCATGTCCGGGCATTCCTGACGGATTTCTGCTATCTCGTCGAGCGACAGTTCGCGCGACAGAATCACGCGGGTCAGCCCCAGCGACTTCCAGAATTTCACCGCCGCGTAATTGACGGTGTTGGCCTGCACAGACAGATGGACGTCCACCTCGGGCCAGCGCTCCCTGACCATCGCGATCAGCCCCGGGTCGGCCATGATCAGCGCATCGGGTTTCATGGCGATGACCGGTTCCATGTCGGCCATATAGGTCTTGAGCTTGGCGTTGTGCGGCATCAAATTGCTGGCAACGAACAGTTTCTTGCCCAGCGCGTGCGCCTCGGCAATGCCGGTCTGCAATTCTTCCAGCTTGAATTCGTTGTTGCGCGCGCGCAGGGAATAGCGCGGCTGTCCGGCATACACCGCATCCGCGCCGAAGGCGTAGGCGGCTCTCATCTTGTCCAGTGTTCCTGCGGGTAATAACAGTTCCGGTGCGCGTAACTGGCTCACAGGGATAGTCCTTCTATAATTCTGATGCAGGGCGCAGACTGGTTGAGGGTGTAGAAATGCAGTCCGGGCGCGCCGCCCGCCAGCAGTCTTTCGCATAGGCGGGTCACTATATCGCGGCCGAAGGCTTGCACGGATTCGTTGTCGTCGCCGTAGCCTTCCATGGTCTTGCGCATCCAGCGCGGGATTTCCGCACCGCAGGCATCCGAGAAACGCGCCAGTTGCGAATAGCGCACGATGGGCATGATGCCCGGAACGATGGGGGCGGTGACACCCAGTTTCTGACATTCGTCGACGAAGTGAAAATAGCTGTCGGCATTGTAGAAATACTGGGTGATCGCGGAATTCGCGCCCACATCTATTTTCCGTTTGAAATTGAGAATATCGTCGCGCGCCGATTTGGCCTGCGGGTGGAATTCGGGGTAGGCTGCGACTTCCAGATGGAAGCAATCGCCCGTCTCGGTGCGGATAAATTCAACCAGTTCATTGGCATACTGGAATTCGCCGGCTGTGGCCATGCCGGAGGGCAGGTCGCCGCGCAAGGCGACGATGCGGCGGATGCCCGCATCCTGATATGTTTTCAGGATGGCGCGGATATTCTCGCGGGTGGAACCGACGCAGGAAAGGTGCGGCGCGGCATCATAGCCTTCCGCCTTGATCTGAGTAACGGTCTCCAGCGTGCGATCGCGGGTGGAGCCGCCCGCGCCGAAGGTCACCGAGAAGAATTCGGGATTGAACGCGGCGAGTTTGCCACGCGCGATGGTGAGTTTCTCCACGCCTTCAGCGGTCTGAGGTGGAAAAAATTCGAAACTGATAGGTGAGTTGCTCATTATTTTCTCAATAATTGTGCGGCCGCCGATGTCAGCGCCCAGGTAAACAGACTGTACAGCAATGCCCCCAGAACGCCATGCCAGAAGCTGTCGACGATAAAGTCGCGCAGCACCGAACCGACCAGCCAGAACAGCAGTCCGTTGAGCACGAAAATGAACAGGCCCAGCGTGATCAGGGTGACCGGCAGGGTCAGCAAGAGCAGCAGGGGTCTGATCAGGGTGTTCACCAGTCCCAGCAGAAACGCGGCAACCAGGGCTGCGGTGAATCCTTCTACATGAATGCCAGGCACGAAATTCGCCACGGCGATCAAAGCCAGTGCATTCAGTATCCAGATTATGAGCAGTTTCAGGTGAATCTCCTTAACCGGAGTGAGGATTGGGGAGTGAGGATCGGAAATTCAGGATTTTGGATCGAGGATCGAGGATCGAGAAAAACCAGCTGCCTCGCTTTTAACTCAATCCTCAATCCTCAGTCCTCAATCCTCAGTCCTCGGTCCTCGGTCCTGTTATTAGTAGCGGTAGTGATCAGCCTTGTAAGGACCGTTCTTGGGCACGCCGATGTAGGCGGCCTGCTGATCGGTCAGTTCGCTCAGCTGCGCATTCAGCGTGGTCAGTTGCAGACGCGCTACCTTTTCGTCCAGATGCTTAGGCAGGGTGTAAACGCCGATCGGGTATTCGCTGGTGCGGGTATACAGTTCGATTTGCGCAATGGTCTGGTTGGCAAAGGAAGACGACATCACATAGGAAGGATGGCCGGTGCCGCAACCCAGGTTGACCAGACGGCCTTCTGCCAGCAACAGGATGCGTTTTCCATCCGGGAAGATGACGTGATCGACTTGCGGTTTGATGTTTTCCCACTGGTATTGCTTGAGCGAGGCGACGTCGATTTCATTGTCGAAGTGACCGATGTTGGACACGATGGCGTTGTTCTTCATCTTGGCCATGTGGTCATGCGTGATGACGTGGTAGTTGCCGGTGGTGGTAACGAAGATGTCGCCGTGTTCGCAGGCGTAATCCATGGTCACGACCCGGTAGCCTTCCATCGCCGCCTGCAGTGCGCAGATGGGATCGATTTCGGTGACCCATACTTGTGCGGACAGCGCGCGCATCGCCTGTGCCGAGCCCTTGCCCACGTCGCCATAACCCACGATAACCGCGATCTTGCCTGCGACCATCACGTCGGTTGCGCGCTTGATCGCATCGACCAGCGATTCGCGGCAGCCGTACAGATTGTCGAACTTGGACTTGGTGACGGAATCGTTGACGTTGATCGCAGGGAATTTCAGCTCGCCGCGCTCATGCATCTGGTACAAACGATGCACGCCGGTGGTGGTTTCTTCGGTTACGCCCTTGATGGCGGCCAGACGTGTCGAATACCAGGTTCCGTCAACAGCCAGCTTGGCCTTGATGGAGTTGAACAAACAGATTTCTTCTTCGGAACCGGGGTTGTTCAGCAGCGATGCGTCTTTCTCGGCGCGCGCGCCCAGATGCAGCAACAGGGTTGCATCGCCGCCGTCGTCCAGGATCATGTTGGACAGGCCGCCGTCTTTCCACTCGAAGATGCGATGGGTGTAATCCCAGTAGTCGGTGAGCGATTCGCCCTTGACCGCGAACACCGGTACGCCGGTGGCAACGATGGCGGCGGCCGCGTGATCCTGTGTGGAATAGATGTTGCAGGAAGCCCAGCGCACTTCAGCGCCCAGGGCTGTCAGCGTCTCGATCAGCACACCGGTCTGGATGGTCATGTGCAGCGAGCCTGTGATGCGCGCGCCTTTGAGTGGCTGGCTGGCTGCGTATTCGTTGCGGATAGCCATCAGGCCGGGCATTTCGACCTCGGCGATAGCCAGTTCCTTGCGGCCCCATGCGGCCAGAGACATGTCGGCGACGATATAGTCGGTGAATCCGTTATCAACAGCGTTCATAAAAACTCCATTCATTGTATTGGTTAATGAATAGGTGCCGTTGATGCGAAATCCCGAGCCTGACGGGGGCGTTCAAACCCGCTGCAGCACCTCTCGGAGGACGCGGATTATAAACGTAAAAAGATTTTTTGGCTAAGGGGGCGGGGTTTTTAGTGGGCGGCAGCAATGCCGCTCCATAATTCCTGAATATCGGCGATGCCCCATTTCCCCGGTTCTTCGTAGGAAATTATCTTGTCTTTGCAGCCCGCCTGGGATAAATCCATGATCTCGGGCTGGATCCGGCAATCGGATTTGATTGAAAAAAACACCTTCACGATCGGCGTAAGCAGTGATTTTTCCGATTGTTCAATGACCACCCCCAGGCGACCTGATTCCAGTCTTATCAGGGAACCGGTCGGATAAATGCCGATGCTGCGCACAAAAGCCTGGAAGATGCGCTGGTCGAAATGACCGCTGCCCCATTCTGCCATCTTGCGTATCGACTCGGCCGGTTCCCAGCCCTTCTTGTAAGGGCGGTTGGATGTAATTGCGTCATACACGTCGCATATCGCCCCCATCTTGGCATAAAGACTGATCTGTTCGTCGGCAAGGCGTTCGGGATAACCGTTGCCATCCATTTTTTCGTGATGATGCAGGCAGACGTCCAGCGTTATCTCGGTCACACCCTTTCCCCCTGACAGCATCTTGTGCCCGGCGGTCGGATGGTCCTTTACGGTGGCAAATTCCGCATCGGTCAGCCTGCCGGGCTTGTTAAGAATATCATCTGGAATCATCATTTTGCCGATATCGTGCAACAGTCCCGCCAGCCCTGCCTGCCGAATTTGTTCGCCAGTGAGATCAAGCTGTTTGGCCAGTGACACCATCAGCGCGCAAACTGCCACCGAGTGCATATAGGTGTAGTCATCCTTGTTCTTCAGGCGGGCAAGGCTGATCAGGGCGCCGGGATTGCGCAACACGGAGTTGGAAATTTCATCGACTATCGGGAGCGCGTCATCGGCATTCAATGCGCTGCCCATGCGCGCCTCCAGAAACATGGAGGTGATGGCCTGCCTGGATTTCGCATAAATGACTGCGGCGCGAGCTGCTTCTTCAGTGAGTTTGACTCGTGGCAGCGGGAGGGTAACAGCCGCCGTGAATTCAATGTTGCTGGTCTGGTCCGGATTCATGCCCCAGCATTTTCGGCAATTGTTCACTTTGAATGCATCGCATGCGCTGTCAGAGCAGTGATCCTGGGATGCGAGTCCGGTTTCGACATCCATCCCTCTGGAGATGTCTATCTGTACCCATTTGATTTTGCTGGACAGGATGGTTTTCAGGTCTTTGGGGTTATCCAGCAGAAAAGTTTTGCGCCAGAACGGATGTTCCACCCAGGCGCAGCCCAGTTCATGAAGGTACATGCCCAGGCGCAGTTGTTCGACCGAAATCTTTTTTAACATCGCTAGCTCGTTTTCTTGATTCGTGCCAGAGCCGATTCTAATGTAAAAAAGCCGCATCCATATGGATGCGGCCTTAAATTTGTACGTCTAGTTGAAACGCTGACAAATCCCTGCGGAGGGCTTATATATCCGCATCCGCGCGGAGTACAGCTGCCTTGTCAATTTTTTCCCAGGAAAATTCCGGCTCTTCACGGCCGAAATGGCCGTAAGCAGCGGTCTTCTCGTAGATGGGGCGCAGCAGGTCGAGCATGTTTACGATGCCTTTCGGACGCAGATCGAAATGGCGCAGTACCAGTTCGGTAAGCTTCTCGTTGGAAATCTTGCCGGTGCCGTAGGTGTCCACCATTACGCTGGTAGGCTTAGCCACGCCGATCGCATAGGAAACTTGCACCAGACACTTGCTGGCCAGACCGGCGGCGACGATGTTTTTCGCAACATAGCGACCCGCGTAAGCCGCAGAGCGATCTACCTTGGAGGGATCTTTGCCGGAGAATGCCCCGCCGCCGTGTGGGGCCGCGCCACCGTAAGTGTCCACGATGATCTTGCGGCCGGTCAGTCCGCAATCGCCTTGCGGGCCGCCGATGACGAAGCGACCGGTCGGATTCACCAGATAGTTGATGTTGCCCTTGATCAGCTCCTTGGGCAGCATGGGCTTGATGATTTCCTCAATCGCGGCTTCGCGGATCTGTTCCAGTGTCATTTCCGGCGCATGTTGCGTGGAAAGCACCACGGTGTCGATGGAATGAGGCTTGCCGTCAACATAGCGTATGGTGACCTGTGACTTGGCATCGGGACGCAGCCAGGGCAGGCGGCCATCGTGACGCAATTGCGCCTGGCGCTGTACCACCAGGTGCGACAGATAAATCGCCAGCGGCATCAAAGTAGGCGTCTCGTCGCAGGCGTAACCGAACATCAGGCCCTGGTCGCCCGCACCCTGATTCAGATAATCGTCGGAGGCGCGATCCACGCCCTGTGCAATGTCAGGGCTCTGCTTGTCATACGCCACCAGCACCGCACAACCCTTGTAGTCGATGCCGTATTCGGTGTTGTCGTAGCCGATGCGCTTGATGGTGTTGCGCGCAACCTGGATGTAATCGACATTGGCGGTCGTGGTGATTTCACCAGCCAGAACTACCAAGCCGGTGTTGGTCAGTGTCTCGGCGGCTACCCGCGCATACGGGTCTTGCGCTAGAATCGCATCCAGAATGGCATCAGAGATTTGATCTGAAACTTTGTCGGGATGGCCTTCGGATACAGATTCGGACGTAAAAAGAAATTCGCTCATGGCCCCTCGCTCACTTATCGAATAATTTAGAAGATCGGCATTCTATCAAATTGCGTAGAACTTGCCAGCATCGCCACACATGACCCAATTTTTCTTGAAAATCATATTTCGCTTGTTATCCTGCCTCCCGCTGGCCGCCCTGCATCGCCTGGGGGCGTTGCTAGGGCGGCTGACCTATGCGATGTCGGAACAGTATGCGGTGCGCATGCGGGATAATTTACGACAGGCCGGCTTCTCCCTGGATGACGGGCTGTTGTCTGCGAGTATCGCAGAAGCGGGCAAGAGCCTGATCGAATTGCCCTGGATTTGGGGCAGGCCCTATGATGCCGTGGTAAACAGAGTGCTGGAGTGCCGGGGGATGGAGCATGTTGAAGTCGCCCGGACACAAGGCAAGGGCATCCTCTTTCTGACCCCGCACTTGGGCTGTTTCGAGATCGCTTCGCTGTATGTGGCGCAGCACCTGCCGATCACCGTGCTGTACCGCCCGCCCAGGCTGCGCTGGCTGGAAGGCGTAATGCGAGGCGGTCGTGAGCGCGGACAGGTCAGACTGGCCAGGGCGGATGTAAGCGGGGTTCGTCTGTTGTATAAGGCGCTCAGGCGAGGCGAGGCCATAGGCTTGTTGCCGGATCAGGTGCCCAGTGAGGGGGAGGGTGTATGGGCGGATTTTTTTGGCCGCCCCGCCTATACCATGACGCTGGCGGGCAGGCTGGCAGAAGCCAGCGGTGCTGTTGTGCTGCTGGTCAGCGCCGAACGGAAGGCGCAGGGCTACGTTATAAGATGTGAGCCGTTACCGCTGGATTTCTCCCTGTCGGTTCCGCAGCAAATCAATAGCGCACTGGAGCGTTTAATTCGTCAGCTTCCCGCGCAATATCTGTGGAGCTATAACCGGTATAAAGTACCGCGCGGTGTGCAGCCGCCGGACAGGGAGCAGTGATGCTGGTCAGGCTGGGTGTTTTTATTTTGTGGTTGATACACTGGCTGCCGTTTCGCCTCATCGTCGCCGTCGGCAGGGGAGTCGGGATGCTGCTTTTTCTGCTGGCTGCGGAGCGCCGTCGCGTGGGTGACATCAATTTGAAGCTGTGTTTTCCGGATATGAGCGTACAGGCGCGCAAAAAACTGATGCGCGATCACTTCAGGATGTTCGGTCGCGGCATTGTCGAGCGCGGCATACTGTGGTGGTCGAGCGCCGAACGCATACGCGGTCTGATACGCGTCGAGGGCGTCGAGCATTTTGAGGCCATCAAGGACAAATCGGCCATACTGCTCACGCCGCATTTCATCGGCATGGATGCGGGGGGGCAGTGGGTCGCGCAGCACACCGACACGGTGTGCATGTATGCCAACCAGAAGAATATCTATCTGACCGATCTGCTTTTGAGGAAGCGCGCCCGGTTCCGCAATCAGCACCTCTATTCCCGTCAGCAGGGGCTGCGTCCCATACTCAAGGGCATGCGCGCGGGCATGCCGTTCATCTATCCGCCCGATCAGGATCAGGGGGTCAAGGATGGCGTGTTCATCCCCTTCTTCGGCGTGCCTGCAGCGACCATGACCTCGGTGTCACGCATCGCGCAGATGGCTGACGCGAAAGTCGTGCCCAGCGTCACGCGGATGCTGCCGGGCGGCGAGGGGTATGTGCTGACCTTTTACCCCGCGTGGGAAAATTATCCGAGCGGCGATGCTGTCGCCGATGCGCGCCGTATGAACGAGTTCATTGAGCAGCGCATACTGGAAATGCCGGAACAATATTTCTGGCTGCATAAACGCTTCAAGACCAGGCCGGAAGGCGAAGAGAGATTTTATTAGCTGGTAGCCTGTAGCTTGTGGCTGGTAGCTGGTAGCGAGCAGCAAAAACAGAGCTTCGACAGCTACAAGCTACGGGCTCAAATGGAGAAGCAATGAAATACAAAGACCTTCGTGATTTTATCGCGCAGCTGGAGAAAATTGGCGAGTTGAAGCGCGTGACCGCGCCGGTCTCCACGCATCTGGAAATGACCGAGATATGCGACCGGGTGTTGCGCGCGCAGGGGCCTGCGATCTTGTTCGAGAATGTGGCTGGCCACACCCTGCCCGTGCTCGCCAATCTGTTTGGCACGCCGCGCCGCGTGGCGCTGGGCATGGGGGAGGAAAGCACAGAAGCGTTGCGTGAAGTCGGCAAGCTGCTGGCTTATCTCAAAGAACCCGAGCCGCCCAAGGGGCTGAAAGACGCATGGGATAAATGGCCGGTGCTCAAGCAGGTGCTGAGCATGTCGCCCAAAGTCGTGTCTTCAGCGCCGTGTCAGGACGTGGTGTGGGAAGGCGCGGAGGTGGACTTGTCCAGGCTGCCCATACAGCACTGCTGGCCGGGTGATGTCGCGCCGCTGATCACCTGGGGGCTGGTGGTGACCCGAGGTCCGGCCAAGTCGCGCCAGAATCTCGGCATCTATCGTCAGCAGGTCATAGCAAAGAACAAAGTCATCATGCGCTGGCTGGCGCACAGGGGCGGCGCGCTGGACTTCCGCGATCATTGTCAGGCGAACCCCGGCGTCCCGTTTCCGGTTTCCGTGGTGATCGGTGCTGACCCGGCGACCATATTGGGGGCGGTCACACCCGTGCCGGACTCATTGAGCGAATACCAGTTCGCGGGATTGTTGCGCGGCTGCAAGACGGAGCTGGTGAAATGTCTGGGCAGCGACTTGCAAGTGCCCGCGTCCAGTGAAATCGTGCTCGAAGGTGTGATTCATCCGGACGAAATGGCGACGGAAGGGCCTTATGGCGACCACACCGGCTACTACAACGAACAGGACAGTTTCCCGGTGTTCACCATAGAGCGCATTACCCTGCGCCGCGACCCTATCTATCACTCCACCTATACCGGCAAGCCGCCGGACGAACCGGCAATGCTGGGCGTGGCACTCAACGAGGTGTTCGTGCCGCTGCTGCAGAAGCAATTTCCGGAAATCGTGGATTTTTACCTGCCGCCTGAAGGATGCAGCTATCGCATGGCGATCGTCAGCATCAAGAAGCAGTATGCCGGGCACGCCAAACGCGTGATGTTCGGCATCTGGTCCTATCTGCGGCAGTTCATGTACACCAAGTTTATCGTGGTGGTGGACGAGGACATCGATATCCGCAGCTGGCAGGAGGTCATATGGGCGATCACCACACGCATGGACCCGGTGCGCGACACCCTGCTGGTCGAAAACACGCCGATCGATTACCTCGATTTCGCCAGTCCGATATCCGGTCTGGGTGGCAAGATGGGGCTGGATGCGACCAATAAATGGCCGGGCGAAACGCAGCGCGAATGGGGCACGCCGATAGTGATGGATGAAACCGTCAAGGTGCGCGTGGATGCGATGTGGGGAGAATTGGGGCTGTAGGTTGGGTTGAACATTGCGCGTAACCCAATACCAAAAGCAAAATCAACATCGCCGGGGGTTGCACGGTAGCAAGACCGCAAGGGTCTTCGCCTATAAACATAGTCGCGCATTGCGCTCCTTGTTTTGAGCGAAGGGCGACCCCGGTTTACCGCCCCTTTTACGTCGAGGTCGCTACGCAGTAGCGGGTACTCGGCGGCGCACAGGGGGGGTATAAAAAATCGAATCTGTCCATCGCGCAGCGCTCAACGACTGAAGAGTGAGGTTGAGCGTCGGGTTGGGTTTTACGGCTTTGGGGAAGCCTTGAGAGCCAAAAGAAGATACTCGCCGACATGCTTTCCCGCGATGTCCTGTGCAGACGAAAGCTTGATGTGGCGGCGTAATTTGCCTTCACCCTCAAGCACCTTGAATTTGTCCGGGAGAGACGCGCCTGCACCAAACTCCAGCGAAACGTGCTTTGCGTAAGAGAAGATGCCGCAAAAGGGTTCCTTGGCGGAGAACAAGATGCCGCCGTACTTCACTTCCTCGGTGATGGAGGAATCCAAACCAAGGATTATTTTCCTCAGTGCTTGAACAAGCTCGGAGCGCTCAGGGTCGAGAAGGCGTATGTCTTCGAGTAGTTTTGAGATACGGTCGGCGGGCATGCTGTCAGGACTTGTAGTATTGCTTGAACTCAGGGCTGGGTTTGCGCTCGGCGTAGATATAAAGAACGATGCCGTTGGGGTCTTGAACGGCAAAGCCGCGATCTCCCCAAGGATGGTCTTCGAGTGGCATGACGGCAACCAGACCAGAAGCGGTGAGCGACTGAAACTCAGCGTCGACATCGGAGACGCTGAAGTTGTAAGTTAAGCCAGCGGGATTACAGACTAGCTGATCAGGTTGAGGCGCCATGAACTGAAGAGATGCTCCCTTTCCAAATTCGAGGTTGACGTACCAGCCGCAGTCGAAGGTGATCTTCGCACCAAAGTGCTTGACGTAGAAATCACGGGACTCTTCGACCTTCGCTGTGGTGATGCAGGGTGACAGTGTATTGGCAAGCATGGAGATTCCTTATTGTGAGACCCAACGTAAATTGGGCGTCATCTTTGGTTACTTCGCGCCCTCGTCAGCCTGAATGATGCCAAACAGAAGGCCGCCCGGCTCGGCGCACGTTGCATACCAACCAATGCCGGGGATCGCCAACTTTGGCTCAACTATGCGCCCGCCGCCAGAAATAACAAGGGCAACCACTTCATCGAGGTTTGGCACTGGCACCGTGACTACAGTCATGGGATTGCCGCCGGAAAGTGGTGCGTCTTTCACGCACCCGATTCCGCCGTCAATCCCCGGCTCGCCTTCAGGCCCCGCTTGGATTCGGTAGTACTCATAGGGCATTGGAAATTTCTCGAAGCGCCATCCAAGGGACTTCTCGAAGAACGCCCGCGCTTGGCCTACGTCACGGACACTTAGATCGAAGTATGTGGGTTTCATTTGCGGTTGTCCTGTTCTGGCAATGCCCGGTTTTTACGTCCAACGTAAGCGGTTTTGTATCAGCTTTCGAATTCAGCGAAACAGGTTTTCACAGTCCCTGCACCCACTCGATCAGCGCGTCCTGCGTGGTCTTGCCGTTGCGGGCGTTCGGTTCGTTGATGAACAGCACTACTACCCATTCCTTGCCTGATTTTGAACGGACGTAGCCCGCGAGGGTCTTTACGCCTTCGAGTGATCCTGTCTTAAGGTGTGCGTGGCTGGAAGCCGGGCTTCCTCTGAGCCGTTTGCGCATCGTGCCGTCCACGCTCAGTATCGGCAGCGAGGCCTGAAATTCGGCGCTCAGCGGATGAACGGCTGCGCGTTGCAGCAAGGTCGCCAGATGGTCGGCGCTGATGCGCTCGACACGCGACAGGCCTGCGCCGTTTTCCAGTACCAGTTCGGGGTAATCCAGTTTTTGCTGGCGCAGCCAGTCATGCACGGTCTGCACGCTGCGCGCGATGGACAGGGTTTGCGGGGCGCTCTCCGGCGGCGCGGCGGCTTCGTTTATTTCGCGCTGCGGCGAGGCGTCGCCCAGCGTCAGGAACAGCTGTCTGGCCATCACGTTGTTGCTGTATTTGTTGATGTCGCGGATGGTCAGGGCCAGCGGTTCGGAACGATGCGTGGAGAACAGGCGTGCATGTTCGCCTGCCGCACCCTCGCGCTGCCTGCCTTGCAGCGTGCCGCCCAGCTCTTTCCACAGCGTGCGGAATATGGTCTCGACATAGCGGGTGTGCGGCATCAGGTTGAGATTGTGCGCACGTTCTCCGCATTCGGCCGGATAGCCGCCCTGAAACACGATGCTGTTGCCAGTCTCGATGAGGATGCCGTCGTCCCAGTCGTCGCAATTGCCGGCAGGCTGCGCGACAAGCCGGTTGTCCAGCGTAATGCCGTCTAGCGGAGGCTGGCTGAAGACGCGCAATGCATCACCCTCGGGCAGATAGGTGAGTTTCAGGGTGTTGAAATTGAGCAGCAGTGCGTCCGGGCCTGCGTTGTAGGCGCGTACCGGGTCGTTGTCGAATGCGCCTGGATCGAATGGCGGCAAATCGAAATGACTGCGATCCAGCACCAGGTCGCCGCGTATTTCGCGCAGCCCGCGCGAGCGCAATTCGGCGAGCCACAGCCAGAATTGTTCGATGGTGAACTTCGGATCGCCATAGCCTTTGAGGATCAGGTTGCCGTTGAGTATTCCGTCTTTCAGCACACCGTCCAGATACGCCTCGGTCTTCCATGTGTAGGCGGGGCCGAGCAGGTCGAGCGCGGCAAAGGTGGTGAGCAGCTTTATGGTCGAGGCCGGATTCATGGCCTGCGCTGCATTGAGGTGGATCAGTGGCCGGGCTTTGTTTACTTCCTGGACCACGATGGCGACACCGGATTGCGGGATGCCCGCTGTCTTCAGTTCATGCCGGACGCTTGCGGGCAGGGGCGCGGCCAGTGCGCCAGCGGCGAGGCAGAGGGCGAATAGTGCGGGTGCGAGGCGCTTCATACGAGTGCCTCGATGATGGACAGCGTGCGTGCGGCCAGCAATTGCATCTCGTCCTCGCTGATCACATAGGGCGGCATGAAATAGACGGTGTTACCCATAGGGCGCAACAGCAGTTCGTGTTGCAGTCCCAGCGCGAAGCAGCGCTGCGCGAAGTCTGCATGTTTGCTGCGGACTTCAAACGCCCAGATCATGCCGGTGTTGCGCCAGTTGTACACGGCCGGATGCTCGCGTAACGGCCGGGCGAGGTGGTTGAAGAAGGCGGCTCTGGCGCGGTTGCCGTTCAGCACGTCGTCCTGCGCAAAAATATCCAGCGTGGCCAGCGCGGCGCGGCAGGCCAGCGGGTTGCCGGTATAGGAATGCGAATGCAAAAAGCCGCGCGTCGTCTCGTCGGCGTAGAAGGCCTGATAGATGTTGTCGTGCGTCATCACGACAGACAGCGGCAGGTAGCCGCCTGTTATGCCCTTGGACAGCAGCAGGAAGTCCGGCGAAATCCCTCTATCTAACTTTCCCACAGAGGGGGAAAGGACAAACGCTCCTTCCCCCTTTGGGGGAAGGTCGGAATAACTCTTGCCCTGTTCACAGGCGAACAGGGTCCCGGTTCTTCCCATGCCGACCGCGATCTCGTCGGCGATCAGGTGTACGCCGTATTCATCGCACAGTTCGCGGGCGCGACGCAGATAAGCAGGGTGGTACATCGCCATGCCTGCCGCCCCCTGCACCAGCGGTTCGATGATGAAGGCGGCAAGCTGCGCATGATGTCGTTGTAAATGGCTTTCCAGCGCCTCCGCGCAGCGCAAGGCAAAGGCTTCGGCGCTTTCTCCCGTTGCGGCGTTGCGGCTATCCGGGCTGGCGACGGTGGCCTGCTGATGAATCAGCGCGCCGTAGGCATCGCGGAACAGCGCGACATCGGTGACCGACAGCGCGCCCAGCGTCTCGCCGTGGTAGCTGTTTTGCAGGCTGATGAACTGAACTTTCTCAGGCTGGCCGCTGTTGCGCCAGTAATGCGCGCTCATTTTGAGCGCGATTTCGGTGGCTGATGCGCCATCCGAGCCGTAGAAGCAATGCCCCAGTCCGGCGGGGGCGAGTGCGCGCAATCGTTCGGAAAGCTCCACTACGGGCTGATGAGTGAAGCCCGCCAGCATTACGTGCTCCAGTTTTTCGAGCTGGTCGCGCAGCGCCGCGTTGATGCGCGGATTGCTGTGTCCGAACAGATTCACCCACCACGAGCTGACGGTGTCGAGATAGCGCCTGCCGTCAAAATCATGCAGCCATACCCCCTGGCCGCGCGCTATCGGCACCAGCGGAAACGTTTCATAGTGTTTCATCTGCGAGCAGGGATGCCAGACGGCAGAAAGGCTGCGACTGATCAGGCCGGCGTTGCTTGAAGTGTGTTCTTGCATCCGCGAATCATAACGAATTTTGTGATTGGCGCGCAGCACTAAGTTTGTGCGGTGGAATAATTCGCGCGACTGCGCCAGCATCAGGTAAAAAAATCGGCATTGCCGCAGGCGGCGCGTGACTCCTTGAATAGGCAGGATATTTTGCGGCAGGCGTGAGGCAATGATCGCTTTGCTTTCAGTATTGCTCCATCTGTGGCAGACTCCGCGTCTTATATGTACCAAATACAATTATTTATAACGTCCCGGTTTTTGAATCAGGGGTGGTAGCGGGAGGATGGCAGCAATGAAATGTGTAGATGATTTTCGCCTGCGCTTGGGTAAGCGCGAATTGGTGCCGATTATGATAGGCGGTATGGGCGTGGATATTTCCACCGCAGAACTGGCGCTGGAAGCAGTGCGTCTGGGCGGCGTCGGGCATATTTCCGACGCGATGCTGCCGACGGTGACCGATCGCCGCTATAAGACCAAGTTCGTCAGTGAAAAGCAGAAACAATACAAATTGAACATCATGCAGCCCGATAAATCCATCGTGCAGTTCGATCTGGCGCAAGTCGCCGAAGCGACGCGTCTGCATGTCCGGCACACCATGGAGGCCAAGCGCGGTGACGGGATGATTTTCATCAATTGCATGGAAAAGCTCACCATGAACGCGCCGCGCGAAACTTTGCGTGCGCGCATGCTGGCCGCGCTGGACGAGGGGATAGACGGCATTACGCTGGCAGCCGGGCTGCACCTGGGTTCCTTTGCGATGATGCAGGATCACCCGCGTTTTCGCGATGCCCAGCTGGGCATCATCGTTTCCTCGGTACGCGCCTTGCAATTGTTTCTGCGCAAGAATGCTAAAACGGATCGTCTGCCCGATTACATCGTGGTGGAAGGGCCGCTGGCCGGTGGTCATCTGGGTTTTGGCTTGGATTGGGCGCAGTATGACCTGCGCACCATCGTCGCCGAGATACAGGATTATTTGAAGAAAGAACAACTGGATATACCGGTCATTCCCGCAGGCGGAATTTTTACCGGCAGCGATGCGGTGAGTTATCTGGAGACGGGTTCGGCGGCGGTACAGGTGGCGACCCGTTTCACTGTTGCCGATGAATGCGGAATTCCGAAAAAGGTGCAGCAGGAATATTTCAAGGCCAGCGAACAGGATATCGAAGTCAACATGATTTCGCCCACCGGCTATCCGATGCGCATGATCAAAGGCTGTCCGGCGATCGGTTCAGGCATACGCCCGAATTGCGAAGCCTATGGCTATTTGCTGGACGGTAACGGGGGTTGTGCTTACATCGACGCCTACAATCGTGTGGTTGCGGCCCATCCTGACGCCAAGAAGTATTCCGTGCCTGACAAGACATGCCTGTGCACGCACATGCGCAACTATGATCTCTGGACTTGCGGGCATTACACCTATCGCCTCAAGGACACGACGCATCGCAACGAAGACGGCACCTATCAGGTCTTGTCGGCCGAGCACGTCTTTCACGATTATCAGTACAGCAAGGATAACAAGGTCGCCTTGCCACCCGTAAAATAAATTTCATTTCCGCACTTGAAATTGCAGGCTGCTATCCCCATTGTTAGCGCCTGCAGGCGGAGCAGTTCCGCCTTTGCATTTAATTCAACCCCATTGAGTCAGGAGACATAAGTATGAAAATTCGTCCTTTGAGTGACCGCGTGATCGTCAAGCGTATGGAAGAAGACGTCAAGACTGCGTCAGGTATCGTGTTGGCAAGTACGGCTGTTGAAAAGCCAGATACAGGTGAAGTCGTCGCTGTCGGCAATGGCAAGGTGAATAACGACGGAAAATTGCAGTCCATGAGCGTCAAGGTCGGCGACAAGGTATTGTTCGGCAAGTATTCCGGTCAAACCTTCAAGATGGACGGTCAGGAATTTCTGACTATGCGCGAAGACGACATCATCGGCATCGTAGAGGCATAATTCCGTTATTCACCACAGGAATTTGCCTGATTCCGGGCATGGACCGGATAACCAGCGACTTAGCGAGCGTTTATTGCTCGGTTAGTCGAATGGCTAGTAGTTCCACCAATGACGGCATTAAACAATTTTAGGAGAACAAGACATGGCAGCTAAAGACGTAAAATTCCACGACGCAGCACGCAGCAAGATGATAGTCGGCGTGAACATTCTGGCCGATGCAGTTAAAGTAACGCTGGGCCCGAAAGGCCGTAACGTGGTGCTGGACCGTTCATACGGCTCCCCTACCATCACCAAGGATGGTGTTTCTGTCGCCAAGGAAATCGAACTCAAAGACAAGTTCGAAAACATGGGCGCGCAAATGGTCAAGGAAGTCGCTTCCAAGACTTCCGACGTGGCCGGTGACGGCACGACGACTGCGACCGTACTGGCACAGTCCATCGTCATGGAAGGCATGAAGTTTGTCGCAGCAGGTATGAATCCTATGGATCTGAAGCGCGGTATCGACCAGGCGGTTATCGCTGCGGTTGCCGAGCTGAAGAAAATCTCCAAGCCATGCACCACCAGCAAGGAAATCGCACAGGTCGGCAGCATCTCCGCTAACTCCGACACCGTGATCGGCGAGAAAATCGCTGCTGCGATGGAAAAAGTCGGCAAGGAAGGTGTTATCACCATCGAAGACGGCACCGGTCTGGAAGACGAGCTGGACATCGTCGAAGGTATGCAGTTCGACCGCGGTTACCTGTCACCTTATTTCATCAACAATCAGGATCGTCAGATCGCTGCGATGGAAAACCCGTTCATCCTGTTGCATGACAAGAAGATTTCCAACATCCGTGATCTGCTGCCTATCCTGGAGCAGGTTGCCAAGGCTGGCCGTCCGCTGCTGATCATCGCTGAAGATATCGACGGCGAAGCGCTGGCAACACTGGTCGTGAACAATATCCGCGGCATCCTGAAGACCGTTGCCGTCAAGGCGCCTGGTTTCGGCGACCGTCGCAAGGCCATGCTGGAAGACATCGCGGTTCTGACAGGCGGTACGGTCATCGCTGAAGAAGTCGGTCTGACGCTGGAAAAAACAATGCTGGAAGAGCTGGGCCAGGCCAAGCGCATCGAAGTGGGCAAGGACACAACCATTATCATCGACGGCGCAGGCAAGGAAGAAGCGATCAAGGGTCGCATCTCCCAGATCAACAAGCAGGCTGAAGAGTCCACCAGCGACTACGACAAGGAAAAGCTGCAGGAACGCAAGGCCAAGCTGGCTGGCGGTGTTGCCGTGATCAAGGTCGGTGCTGCAACTGAAGTCGAGATGAAGGAAAAGAAGGCGCGCGTGGAAGATGCATTGCACGCCACCCGTGCGGCAGTTGAAGAAGGCATCGTCCCCGGCGGCGGCGTAGCACTGTTGCGCGCTAAAGTTGCGGTAGCCGGCCTGAAAGGCGACAATCACGATCAGGACGCAGGCATCACCATCGTGCTGCGCGCCATGGAAGCGCCGCTGCGCGCCATCGTGCAAAACGCCGGCGACGAGCCATCAGTAGTGGTCAACAAGGTCATCGAAGGTGCCGGCAGCTTCGGTTACAACGCGGCCTCCAGCGAGTATGGCGACATGCTGGCGATGGGCGTAGTTGATCCAACCAAGGTGACGCGCGTTGCATTGCAGAATGCAGCATCCATCGCCGGCCTGATGCTGACAACAGCCTGCATGGTTGCCGAATTGCCGGAAGACAAGCCTGCTGCCGGCGGTATGGGCGGCGGCATGGGCGGCATGGAAGGCATGATGTAACTGATCACGCTGGCAATCAGGTGATAAGACAAACCCCGCTACGGCGGGGTTTGCCATTGGTGTTGCTGTTTTTGCGGATACAGGTATAATGCGCCGCTCTCGGGACTGGAAGCGTTAGTTCTTGTAGAATGTTGAAAATGGCCTGGTAGCTCAGTCGGTAGAGCAGAGGATTGAAAATCCTTGTGTCGGTGGTTCGATTCCGCCCCGGGCCACCAAAATTGTAGGGCCTGCAGAAATGCAGGCCTTTTTGCATTGCGGTGAAATGAAATGATTCAGACTTCCGAAGAAATCCGTAGCAGTGATGTCCCGCCGGGGCCAGAGGGCGTTGTGCGTGAGGTAAAGCGCCGCCGCACTTTCGCGATCATCTCGCACCCGGATGCGGGTAAGACCACTCTGACCGAGAAGCTGCTGCTGTTCGGCGGTGCGATTCAGATGGCGGGTACGGTGAAGGCCCGCAAGAGCGGTCGCCACGCGACATCCGACTGGCTGGAAATCGAAAAGCAGCGCGGCATCTCCGTCGCCAGTTCGGTGATGCAGTTCACCTACGACGATTGCGTGATCAATCTGCTCGACACACCCGGCCACCAGGATTTCTCCGAGGATACCTATCGCGTGCTGACCGCCGTAGATGCGGCGGTGATGGTGGTGGATGCCGCCAAGGGCGTGGAGGAGCAGACCATCAAGCTGCTGGAAGTGTGCCGTTTGCGCAATACGCCCATCATCACCTTCATCAACAAGCTGGATCGCGAAGTGCGCGAACCGCTGGAAGTGCTGGATGAGATCGAATCAGTGCTGAAAATCGCCTGTGCGCCGGTCACCTGGCCCATCGGCATGGGCAAGCGCTTTCAGGGCGTGTATCACCTGCTCAATGACGAGGTGTTGCGCTTCCTGCCGGGTGAAGCCAAATCGGGGCAGGAAGTCGAGACGCTGAAGGGTGCGCAGATAGACCAGCTCACGAAGATATGCCCTGGCGAGATGCAGACCATGCGCGACGAGACCGAGCTGATACTGGGAGCGGGCGCATCCTTCGATTTGCAGGCGTTCCTCAAAGGACAGCAAACACCGGTGTTCTTCGGGTCGGGCGTGAACAACTTCGGTGTGCGCGAGATATTGCGCGCGCTGGTGGACTGGGCGCCCGCACCGTTGCCGCGCGAGACCGATGTGCGCATGGTCCAGCCCACCGAACCGGCATTTACCGGTTTCGTATTCAAGATTCAGGCCAACATGGATCCCAATCACCGCGACCGCATCGCCTTCATGCGCGTGTGCTCGGGGCGTTACAGCTCGGGGATGAAGGTAAAACACCGTCGCACCGGCAAGGAAATGAAGCTGGCTAATGCGGTGACCTTCATGGCCAACGAGCGCGCGCGTCTGGATGAAGCCTACGCGGGCGATATCATCGGCGTGCACAATCACGGTCAGTTGCAGATCGGTGACGTGCTGACCGAAGGCGAAGCGCTTACCTTCAAGGGCATACCCTACTTCGCGCCGGAGCTGTTCAGCCGCGCGCGGCTGCGCGACCCGATGAAGGCCAAACAACTGGAGAAGGGCTTGCGTCAGCTCGGCGAAGAAGGCGCGGTGCAGGTATTCTCGCCGCTGGTGGACAACAATCCGCTGATCGGCGCGGTCGGCCAGTTGCAGTTCGAGGTGGTGGAGCACCGCCTGAAAGCGGAATACGGCGTGGACGCGGTATTCGAACGCGCCGGGATACAGACCGCGCGCTGGGTGACTTGCCCGGATGCGGCGCATCTGGCCGAATTCGTCAAAGCTAACCAGAGCCGTCTGGCGAAAGACGTGGACGGCAACTACGCTTACCTCGCCGATTCGGGGGTCAATCTGCGTCTGGCACAGGAACGCTGGCCTAAAGTGCAGTTCTACGCGACGCGCGAGCACGGGCAACAGCTGAGCTGAGACCGCTGAGCCCCACAGAAAATCGGATATTTTCTGTAATTCTTTCCCTGACTATATTTGTCGGGTATTATGCGCATCCTGTGTACGCTGCCGTTTAAGCCCCGGATGGACAAAGTCTCGTGAATCAGCTGAATTATGACAACCGTTTCGTCACTGAATTGCCGGGTGACGAGACAGGCCCGCAACAATCCCGCCAGACTCAGGGCGTGTGCTGGGCGGCCGCGAGTCCGACCCCGGTGCAGCGCCCGAAGTTGCTGGCCTGTTCGAGCGAGGTCTTGCGCATCCTGAATCTGTCTGATGACGATGCGAATTCGGAAGATTTCCTGGCGGCCTTTTGCGGAAATCGATTGTTGCCCGGGATGACGGCCTATGCCAACTGTTATGGCGGACACCAGTTCGGAAGCTGGGCCGGGCAACTGGGCGATGGCCGGGCTATCGCGCTGGGCGAAGTGCTCAACAACGAGGGCGAGCGCTGGGAATTGCAGCTCAAGGGCGCGGGAATGACACCGTATTCGCGCCGGGCAGACGGTCGCGCGGTATTGCGTTCTTCGCTCAGGGAATTTCTGTGCAGTGAGGCCATGCACCATCTGGGCATCCCCAGCACGCGCGCCCTGAGTCTGATTGCAACCGGTGAAAGCGTCATGCGCGACATGCTCTACGATGGTAATCCTGCCCTTGAGCCGGGTGCGGTCGTTTGCAGAGTCGCGCCCAGCTTCACCCGCTTCGGGAATTTCGAGATTCTGGCGGCGCGAGGGGAGCACGCGCTGCTGCGACGCCTGATCGATTTCACGATAGACCGGGACTTTCCGCAGATCAACAGGCGATCTGCGGATTATTTCGCAATCTGGTTCAGGCTGATTTGTGAAAGAACGGCGCGGCTCGTGGTGGAATGGCTGCGCGTCGGCTTCGTGCATGGCGTGATGAATACCGACAATATGTCCATCATCGGGCTGACCTTGGACTATGGCCCTTACGGCTGGGTAGATAACTTTGACCCGGGTTGGACGCCCAATACCACGGATGCGGAGTGGCGCCGCTACAGTCTGGCTCAGCAGCCCCCGGTGGCACGCTGGAATCTGGAACGACTGGCCGATGCGCTTGCCGCTGTCGCGCCCTCGAGGGTTTGCCTCAATGACGGACTGGAACATTTCGATGCTACCTTGCAGAACAGCCTGTCCAGCATGCTGGCCGGAAAGTTCGGCCTGCTGGAATGGAAGGAAGAGGATGCCGCCTTGACAGCTGATATTTTCGAGCTGATGCAGCGTGCCGAGGTGGATATGACGGAATTTTTTCGGGCGCTGGCCAATGTCAGCGGGCAGGCACCCGACAGTGATATATTGCGCAGTGCATTTTATCGGGAGCCGCTCTATCAGAGTCACAGCGAGTCGTTCAATGCATGGCTGGAACGCTATGCCGCTCGCCTGGCGCAGCAGCAGGATACCGACCAGGTGCGCCGCGCACGCATGAACCGTGTGAATCCGCGTTTCATTTTGCGCAATTACCTCTCGCAGCAGGCGATTGATGCGGCGACGGACGGAGACGTTTCTTTAATCCATATGCTGATGGAAGCCGCCCGCCACCCTTACGACGATGACATTCCCGCCGGGCTGACGGCAAAGCGCCCGGACTGGGCGGTCAACAAACCGGGCTGTTCGATGTTGTCCTGCAGTTCCTGAATTATCAAGGTGCTGTTCGACGCGTAAATTTTTTACTTAAGGAGATTATTGCCATGATGTTGCTTAAATTGATTCATCTGCTGTCCGTTCTGATCTGGGTGGGGGGCATGTTCTTTGCCTATGTGGTATTGCGTCCGGCCATCGTGGAAATACTCGAACCGCCGCAACGCCTGCGCCTGTGGGATTCGGTATTTCGCCGTTTCTTCGGCTGGGTGTGGTTAAGCGTCGGCGTGCTGCTGGGCAGCGGTTTTTACCTGATACACCTGTATGGCGGCATGGCTTACGTGGCGCCCCATGTTCACGCCATGCTGACGCTGGGTCTGCTGATGACGGCTGTTTATGCCTATGTGTTCTTTGCCTGCTACAAACCGTTCAGTCTGCGCGTCGCCAATCAAAACTGGAAGGAAGCGGGCGAACTGCTGGGCAAGATACGCAAGCTGGTCGCGGTCAATCTGACGCTGGGCCTGCTGACCGTGAGCGTGGTAGTCATCGGCATGGCATGGGGTTGATGTGCACAAGATTGCGCGGTTTCTAGCAGGTATAAACACCGCACAATAGATTGAAGTTTTCAGATACTCTTGCTCGTGTGCAGGTGATGATGTTATTTCATCCGGCGTGAGCAGTTAAACGAGGATGGCTCGCCATTCGTCGTGAAGCAGGCGCGTGTTGAAGGACACAGATTCTTTGATGGTTCAGGGTGAGGGTAGATGCGAGTTTTTATTCTGAGGGTGCTTCAAGCAAGCGCTCTGATGGTGCGGGAGCCTGTCCTGTCCTTCAGGGCCGTGTGTTGCGTATTGGCGCTCACGCTTCCGGCAGGCGTATCGCTTGCTGCCGAGCGCAGGTCTGAATTGCCGGTGATACTTTTCATCGGTGATTCGCACGCGGTGGGAAGCTTCGGCATTCAGCAGGATGCCTTGCTGCGTGGAACAGGAAAGTTTCGGGTGGCCACTTACGCCATCTGCGGAAGCTCACCCCAGTCCTGGTTTCAGGGAGAGCAGACTCGCTGCGGTTATTTCTTCAGGGATACCGAGGGTCGCGAGCAGCGCGGCTGGGAGGCGGAGACGCCGCTGATTGCGAATCTGCTCGCGATGCATCAGCCCAGCTACACCGTCGTCGAACTGGGTGCGAACATGTACGGCTATCCGCCCGAATGGGTGGAAAAAACAGCGCACGACATGGCGATGGCGATCGTCAATTCGGGGAGTAAATGCATCTGGATAGGCCCGCCACAGGCGCGCATTCAGCCTGAACCGGAGCTAAGCAGGGTTTTTGAAGCCATGCGCGCGGGGGTCGGGCAGTACTGCCTGTTTTTCGACAGCCGGAAATTTACGATCTACCCGGATGCCGGCGGCGACGGCATTCATTTCAACACGCTGGGAGAAGCCGGGCAGCGTATCGCCGAGAACTGGGCGCTGTCGGCGTTTTATGCATTCAGCCCGGTGTTGAAGCCGCCGTCGCAACCGGTTCGGGCGCGCTGAATCCGGACAGGCTCACGGCGAAGTATCCCGAAACGGGGGCAAGATGCGCACGATCTGGCATGTACTCATACTTCTGGCGGCGGCCTATGGCGTGCTGCTGTCGGTCGTGTATTTCTTTCAATCTCATCTGGTTTTCTATCCCCAGACCGGACGCGAGATCATCGCGACCCCTGAGCAGTTCGGCCTGCCTTACCAAGACCTGCGTCTGAAAACGGCTGACGGCGTAGATCTGCACGGCTGGTATGTGCCGGTGGCCCAGGCGCGCGGCACGGTGCTGTTGCTGCATGGCAATGCGGGAAATATTTCTCACAGGCTAGATACGCTGCAGATGTTCCATCGTCTGGGCTACAGCACGCTGATTATCGATTATCGCGGCTATGGCAGCAGCGGCGGCACTCCCGGTGAGGCAGGAAGCTATCGCGATGGCGAGGCCGCATGGCGCTATTTGACCGAACAACGGCATATTCCGCCCTGCCGCCTCGTGGTGTTCGGCGAGTCACTGGGGGGCGCGGTGGCCGCATGGTTGTCCGCCCGCCACAAGCCAGGCGCACTGGTGATTGCTTCTGGTTTTACTTCCGTTCCCGAGCTGGGACAGCAGCTTTATCCGTATCTGCCGATGCGCTGGCTGGCCGACATCCATTACAACACGCGGGAATATTTGCGCACTGTCGCCGCTCCGGTGCTGATCGCCCACAGCCCGGAGGACGATATCGTTCCGTTCGAGCATGGTCGCGCCTTGTTCGCGGCAGTTAATTCACCGAAACAGTTCCTCGAACTGGCCGGTGGCCATAACGAGGGCTATATTTTTACGCGTGCGGCATGGACAGAGGCGCTGGGGGATTTTATGGACAAACAGCTGGATAAATCCTGTAAAAACATGCCTGATACAGGCAATATCCATTATCATTCACGGGGTTAACACACGAATTGGAATCGCTCTCATGTCAGATACACGTATTCGCCTGTCACTGAATGATCCGATGACGGTCTTGTCCGTCACCGATGATATCGAGGCCATGCTGGGCTACCGGGCGGATGAATTCCTGACCGGCAAAGTGTCCTTCAAAGAACGAATCCATGCACGCGATCAGGACATCGCCGGGGTGCTGTTCTCGCCCGCGCTCGATCAGCCTTCAGGTTCATCCAATATCCGGTTGCGGCAGGCCGATGGACGCATCCGCTGCGTCAGGGTGGATTACAGCAAAGCGACGGATGTGTCCGGTGTCATTCTTGAATTGCGACTGGAGGATGCCAGGCGCACTGACCAGAACCCAGATGAACAAACCGTGATGGCCAATTTCGGGGTCATGATGGAAAACACCGACGATTACATCTATTTCAAGGATCGTCATCATGTGTTTACCGCGGCCAGCCAGACGCTGGCAGCGCTCGCCGAAACTTCCGGGCACTGGACAGGGCTGATCGGTCAGACGGCTTACGATGTATTTCCGGAGGATTATGCAGACAGCTATCACGAGCTGGAAAAACAGGTGCTCGCGGGTTTGCCGGTAGAACATGTGATTCTGGAAATGCGTGATAAGGAGACTGAAAAGGGCTGGTTCGATAACCGTATCTGTCCGATACGGGATGATAAGGGCGAAATCACCGGCCTGTTTGGCACGATACGCGATATCACCGAGCATAGGCTGGCTGAGAATGAGCTGCGCATCGCCGCCGCCGTCGAGTCGCAGGAAAGCATGATGATTACCGATGCAGACTGCAACATTCTGCGCGTCAATCATGCTTTCACTGAAAGCACCGGATATACCGCTGAAGAGGCGGTGGGTCAGAAGCCCAGCCTGCTCAAGTCGGGGCGTCACGACGCAGAGTTTTACCGCGCCATGTGGGAGAGCATCAACAACACGGGAGCATGGCGGGGTGAGATATGGGACAGGCGAAAAAATGGCAAGGTTGCTCCGGACATGCTCACCATATCCGCCGTCAAATCGGGAGATGTCGTTACCCATTACATCGGGACGCATGTCGATATAACGGAACGCAAGGCGGCGGAAGAGGAAATCAAGCATCTGGCGTTTTACGACCAGCTCACGGGGCTGCCCAACCGGCGGCTATTGCTGGACCGGATCAGACACGCGCTGGCTTTCAGCGCGCGCAGCGGTACCGGTGGCGCGCTGCTGTTCATCGATCTGGATAATTTCAGGACGCTGAACGAGACGCTCGGTCATAACGTCGGGGACCTGCTGTTGCAACAGGTAGCCAAGCGTCTGGAAACCTGCGTGCGCAGGAGTGACAGCGTGGCGCGCCTGGGCGGGGATGAATTCGTGGTGATGCTCGAAGGCCTGAGTGAGCAGACGCTGGAGGCCGCCGCGCAGACGAAAATTGTCGGCGACAAGATATTGGCCTCGCTCAACCAGTCCTACCGGCTGGCGCTGCACGACTACCGCAGCACGCCCAGTATAGGGGCCGTGCTGTTTGATGATCATCAACAGTCTATGGACGAATTGCTCAAACATGCCGATATAGCCATGTATCAGGCCAAGCAGAATGGCCGCAACACCCTGCGCTTCTTCGATCCGCAGATGCAGGATGCCGTCAATGCCCGCGCAGCCCTGGAAGACGAATTGGGCAAAGCACTGCTGAGACAGCAATTCCGCCTGTTCTACCAAGTCCAGATGGACAGCGCCCGCCGCCCGCTGGGCGCTGAAGCCTTGATCCGCTGGGCGCATCCTGAACGCGGCATGGTTTTCCCCGCAGAATTCATCCCGCTGGCGGAAGAGACCGGGCTGATAGTGCCCATAGGGCAATGGGTGCTGGAGACGGCTTGCGCGCAACTCGGGGAGTGGCAGAAAGCGGAGCTCACACGCGATCTGGTCTTGTCGGTGAACGTCAGTTCGCAGCAATTCCGTCAGCCCGATTTTGTCGAGCAGGTGCTGTCTGTCGTGCAGCGTCACGCCGTTGATCCGGCGAGGCTCAAGCTGGAACTGACCGAAAGTCTGTTGC